>Ga0075441_10000706_pt1 | contig 16740 bp, 1 predicted proteins | sample CoawatmetaG00DNA_FD_71582 | JGI IMG/M metagenome (GOLD analysis project Ga0075441, IMG submission 71582) | Marine microbial communities from the West Antarctic Peninsula - Coastal water metaG002-DNA | ecosystem: Environmental > Aquatic > Marine > Coastal | place: Atlantic Ocean: West Antarctic...
TGATTGTTTTAGATGGTTGCTACGGTTAATTCTGATCACTCTAGCTATTTTTTTTGTGAGTCTGTTGAGCTTGGTTCAAACAGTACATGAAAAAGTGATATTTTGTCGGTTTGGCCTTAGATTGGTTAAGGATTCCGAGCTGTGAGAAATCACAGTATTTTGGTGGAACTCTGAACTCCAAATCTGCTGAAATGTGTGCAACTTTTCGACATTTGAAAGTGTGCAAGCAACACCATGTCAACACATCATCACTCTCATCAGAGTGGTGTTGATGGTCTGCTTTCCTATGTAGAAGCTAAATTGACTGAATGTTAGTATCAACCTTTGCTAGCAATAAATTGTACCACAGTCTCTTTCAAGTCATATCCATTCTTTTTCTCCGTTTATTCTAACGATTATCTTTTTTTTTATTTAACAAACAACTCTTCTTTTGTACAGCTTTTATCATGGATGCTAGCAATGTCGGTGATTTTCTCCGGCAATCTACAGTCACTTCTACCGTGCACAGTTTTATGCGTGGACGACAAGATGATCCTCGCACCTTGCTTTTTTTTCAAGTGTCTGTAGAAGAATCAGAACACGGCGGTGAAGATAATGGAACAGATGAAACAGGACTTGAAAGCAGTAAAGAATCAGACAATAACAACACTACTGGTAGTAGTAGCAACACCAACACCAACACAAACAATCAAGAAGAGAAGAACAGTGTTCAAAAAATACAAACAATGAAAACAAAAAAAGGTCCAAAAACAAAACGAAGAAAACTCGTATTTACAACAGGTGCAACAGATGGATTACAAGGTATATGTGTCTATTTTTTAGCTCTTCCAGTGGTAGGAAAGCCTGATCCTGCATTAGGATTTTTAGGAAGTTTTCGAATTGTATCTGGACAATTCGATGCTAAAAGTGGACCCTCTCTTTTAAGTGATATGTCTGATCTTATTGGAATGGTGTACGGTCCAATTCATGCTTTAGAACAATCAGGAATATCAACAACAAATACAATGACAACGCCACAATATCCTTCTGCTTTAACTGCAAATTCGATGGGTTCTGCTGATCCAATTATTAATAACATTCAAAATACTTTTGCACCAAACATTGATACTACTATTCAAGAATTTTCTGCTTTAATGCGTACTACATCATCTTCTATGGCACATGTTGGTCATGTTTCACAACTTACCACAGCCATCGAAGAAGCTGATTTGAGTACAACATCACCAGATCGTTTATTACGTCAGTTGAATCGTTTACTTTCAAACATGCTTGCTGCTTCTACAGAAGAAAATGAAAAAAATGAAGTACCAAATTATAGTTCGACACGAAAAGGAGGTGGAAATGGAAATGGAAATGGAAATGGTGAAAGTGGTGGTAAAAAAAATAACGGTAACAATAATAAAAACAAACAAAGTGAAGATGGTGGTTATGATGATAATGCAGAACTACTCAAATGGAAAGTGACTATGGTACGTCTGGCATCAGCATTGCAACAAGCAGAAGAACCGGTGTTTCTTGAACTGTTGAAGCAAGTTAAAAATCAAAGCATGGTTCGAGAATGGGAACTACAATTAGGTGATCTTCGACATCGTTTAGCAGAAGCCAAAGACAACGTCAAATATTTATATGCCATTGCTGAAATTACTAGACCTCTTTTGAGTGAACATCCAAAATCATTGATCGAAACAATGCCAAGAATTGTAAATTCGATTGCTTGGATGGCATGTATTTCTAGATTTTTTAATACACCAGATCGATTGGGATCTTTGTTTCGTCGTTTGTCGGATCGTGTAGTACGATCTTGTAAACGTTGTGTGTATGGTGCTTGGAAAGAATTTATACAACCCGAACAAGATTTGTCTTTGTCTTCTTTATCTTCAGCACCACCACTTGCAGTACAAAGTCATTGGGATCTTCGTGTACGTTTAAATGTTGTTGAATCTATTGAATCTTGCATTGAACTGTGCGAAGCATTTCGTACATCCTATACCGAAACAAGAATTGGATTGAAAAAATTCCCAAGTGCACCACAATTTGATTTTAATGAATTGCATATATTTGGTCCAATAAATGATTTTCAACAACGAGCCCATGTTTTACGCGAAATGTTACAAACATTGCATGAACTTTCTTCTTTAGGAAAAAGAGGTTCACCTCTTCGTGACGAAACAAAACAAGTATTACGACGCATTGCTTTATTGGAACGTAAATACGCCAGTGAAGCGTTTGATCCATTGAACAACACCCGAGTTCTTGGAGGTTCCAATCTTACTAATCTTATCAATGCATTTCGTAGTTTTGTAATTGAACTCGTATCCAACGTCAAAACAGCTATTGAAACTAGATTACGTGAATGTACTAGTACTCGTCAAGCATTAAAATTTTTAGCTGGAGTATTATCAATTTCTGGACTCATGGCACAACCGGGCATGCCTGATGCTGTGCAGGGTTATTATTCATCCGTAGTAAAACGGTATCGTACTGAACTAGATCGTATTGCTAAATTGTATGAACATCAAAAACATGATCCACCTTTGCGTCGCAGTATACCACCGGTCGCTGGTCATATTGAATGGTCAAGACAACTGTTTCGTCGAATTTCAGAACCTATGCAATTGATTCAACAACATGATAAAAAAAGTTGGCAACAAGAAAACAAAGTTGAAGTAGGAGAAAAAGACAACGAACGAGACAATGAACGAGACATTGAACGAGGGAATGATGTATCAGATGTAGGGAGCGGAGTAGCAGCGTCGTTAAATGGCGAAGATTCATTAGAACTTGATGACGTACCTAAAAAACAACGGTTGACGGTCTTGTCATCGGAGTTGGTACGAGTATACAATCGTATTGCAACAACATTGGTCAAATATGAAACACTGTGGCACAAAGAATGGGAAAAATCAGTTGATGGATTTCAAGAGCATCTTCATCGTCCATTATTAATACGAACAGCATCTGTAGAATTGCATGAGTTCAAGAGTTTGGTTGATTTAAAAGGAAAAGGAGATGAAGAAGAAGAGAAAAAAGGCAAAAGCAAAGGCAAAGGAAATGAAGACGAGGACGAAGATGTACCTAAATTAGGCATTCATGGAATACATGTTAATTTCGATGCGAGGCTATTTCAATTAACACACGAAGCCAGACATATGGTAAGGTTAGGATACAGTGTTCCAGAATCAGCAAGATTTGTTTGTGAGCAAGAAAGTCGACTCAAAAGGACGTTCGATGAATTAAAATTTCTTTTACATGAGTTACATGACTCAATGGTACAAATACCAGAATCAGTTCGTCCACTTCTTGTACCTCTTCTCAAACGAATTGAAGCAGTGATTCGTCCTGGTTTACATGCTGCGGTGGATGAAAATACTGCAGTGAAAGTAACAACATTGACATGGATGTCACTGCGTGTTCCTGCGTATGTTGCACGTGTGGAGCAAGCAGTACGTGATTTACAAGGACGAGTGGCTAAAACGAGAGATGTCTTGGAACATCAAGTTACACCAAGTATTTCATTAATACGAGATCATGGTGGAGACGTATTTTTGAATCTTCCTCGTGGAATGCACGCAGCACAACTCTCCGTGGCTGGCTTTTTAGAACATGTTGAAACACGATGTACTCATGTAGCTAAAAAAATAGAGGAAAGAAGTGCGTCTATCGAAGGAGCTGTGGAACATATGATTGGAAGAGCATGTGAGAATTACAATGCAAAAGAACTCATACAAGTTACTGAATGTGCAAATACATTAAGAAAACATTACGAAGATATGATACAAAATGCTGTTGAAAACGTGATTATTTCTACCTTGCGTGCTCTTCGATTGCGTGTCGCATCCGGTGTTGGTGGTTGTTTTTTGTTTTTGGATCCACCATTGTTTCGAGTCGAAGCACAATTAAAAATCCCAGAAGTTATTTTAAGTCCACCTTTGGATACTATTCAACTATGCATTAATAAAGCTGCAAAAGCCATTATTTTTTCAACAAGGCAAGTATATAGGTGGAGTGCACGCAGGAATCAAACATTGGCGTTAGCCTTGGGTGGTGCTGCTAATGCACCGGGTCATCATGAAGATGAAAATATTGACGCTGCTGCTGCTGCTGCATCCGAACGTGCTGTTGTCGCACCACCATTATCTGAAAAACATTCCTTTTTTATCAATATTGCACAAAAACGTGGTTTAGTTAAAGTAGTATTGCAAATGACAGCTAGTTTATCCAGGCTGCATCTTCGTGTGGGGGAACATTTGCAGGCATTTGAACAGTTTGGATTTTTATGGAAAAAAATGGCGAATGAACAACTTGCTGGATTTATAAACGAACCGACCGATGAGCGTTTTAGTCTAATACAAGATATTACAGTGGAACCCTCACCAGAAGATGCCTATGTTCGTCATCATGCCAGTCAGCAAGAACCAACAATGGTGGATGAATTTGCCAAAGAAATAAAACTTCTCAATACAGTATTGGAACGCATTGATCTTGTCAAACCAATCAAAATTATAGAGTCTTTAGCTGTGGATTGTACTTCATTAAAAGCTTCACTTCAAGCGGAAGCAAAAAGATGGAAACAATTGTATGGAAATGCTTTGGCTGAATGGGCATTGGATGAAATACGTTCATTGCAAGGATTTTTGAGTGAAACTAGAACCGCATTGGAACATGAAGTTACCAATTTAGATGAGTTGTCAGCAATGATGAATACATTGCTGGCATTGCGTGAGCTTGAGTCTGAAATTGATGAAAAAATTCAACCAATTTTAGAAGCACAATCGTTATTAGATCGATTTCGAATTGATGTTTCAACTCAACATGTAGACATGGTCTTAGCATTGCAAGATGAGTGGCAAAAACTGAAACAGTTGGCAGAAGACTGTGCAGATCGTTTGCAACAACTGCAACCAATCTTTCGTAGACAACTCAATGACGATGTTTCTGCTTTTAAAGTGGATGTATCTGAATTTTGTACGAATTGGGATGATCGTGGACCTAGTTCACTCGATGCTGAAGAGCCTAAAACAGTACGAATACGACTTGACGAATTTACTTTAAGTTTTTCGACAAGACAAAGAAAATTTGAACGCTTTGCTGCGGGTGAAGTATTGTTTGGTCAGGCTGTTACAACTTTCCCAGATTTAGAATCCATTGAAGTACAAATTGAACAATTAACATTATTGTTGTCACTGCATCAAGATGCAACATCTACTATTCATCGCTACGAACATCAAAAATGGCATGCCACTAATTTTCGTGAGTTGCAAGAAACCATGCAAAGTTTACGTCAAAGATGGAGTGCTGTTCCAGAAGCAGCACATGTACATACTAATATGTGTGTCCCCATTAAACTGTTATTGGAAGCTTTTTCACAAAAATTGACTATTATTCTTCGACTAGCGAAACCATCTATGATGATGCGAAGACATTGGGAACTTTTGGAAGAAATTTTAAGTATTGATTTATTCAATCAAGGTGGCGAGAACGTAGGTTATCAAGCACCAGTTGCTTCTACTCGCATGGAAAATTGGAAATTAGGCAAAGTTACCAAAGCACCTATTTTGGAACATCGTGATACTATTTTAGCATTGTGTGCATCGGCATCAAAAGAAGGTGGTGTACGTCGCAAACTTGACAAAATTAAAGCTGATTGGACATTTGCAGAATTAACTTTTACTTCCTATAAAAGTACAAGTCACAAAGGGCAAGTTGTATTAGAAAGCCGTGCTACGCACGCTTTAATGGTGCGATTGGAAGATTCAGTAGTAGCCCTCAGTGCATTAGCCGCAAGTCGATACACTTCACCCTTTCGACCAGAACTATTGCAGTGGCTACAAACGTTGGGAACCGTACGAGAAACTTTAGAACATTGGTTAGAAGTACAAGCACTTTGGATGTATTTGGAAGCAGTATTTTCTGGAGGTGACATTGCATTATCAATGCCATTGGAAGCCAAGCGATTTGCTGCATTGGATAAAACGTGGGTTACTGCGGTATTGTCAGCAGTAGCACAACCGGACGTAATTAATGTATGTTGTACTAATGACAATATTCGTAACGCTTTGCCATATTTAAGCGAACAATTTGAACGATCACAAAAATCATTGTCTGGATATTTAGCACAAAAACGTGATCAATTTCCTCGCTTTTACTTTTTGTCAGATCCTGTACTGTTAGAAATTTTAGGAAGAGGTTCGGAACCTACTTCCATTCAACCCCATGTGCATCGTTTATTTGCCAGTATCGGTAAAATTATATTTGTTAAAAATGATGAAGGTACTCCAATTGATAAAATTTCTGGCGTAGTCTCACAAACGGGAGATATATTACCCTTTGTTGGTGATCGTATGGTACGAACATCTACACATATTGAACGTTGGCTTTCCTGGTTGGAAGCAGAAATTCGTTTCATGGTCTGTTCCAACGTTTATGATGCTGTTGTAGAAGTTGCTGGTGGAGATGATGATTCAGATGAAGACGATGTGGAACTTGAAGATTTTTCTGCTTTGGGTATTGGAAATAATGGAAACAATGGAAATGGTAATGGACGAGGAAGTAGTGGCAGTGGTGGAGCACAACGAATAGATTCACGAAGAGGTCCGTTATCCAACAAAACAGACATTTTACATTTGCTTGAGTCATCCAGCACTCAAAGTTGTTTGACAGCTATTCATGTTAGTTGGACCAATCAATGTACAGAATGTATTAATCTTCTTAAAGTAGTAAATCCATATGCTGCAAAAGTTGACAAAGACAAAAAAGATACAAATATAAAAAAAGATAAACGTAGTTCAATCAGAGAATCATTAGCTCTTGTTTTGCAACGAATGTCAATGTCTTTAAAAGTGATGGTATCGCAAGCTGCTGATCCAAACTTTCCATCCCTGTATCGTAAAAAACTTGAAGCTGTCATCACATTACAAATTCATCTTCGTGATTCTACTGATGCTTTGTATCGTCTTCGTATCAAAAGTGTACATGAATTTGACTGGCAGCGTCAAATTAAAATGTATTGGATGCCAGACAATTACGGAACGTTGGAAGAGATTGCTGATGGAATTGCTGAACTTCAACATGCACATCGTAGTGGAGGGGGTCATCGAGGAAGAATACATGTAGATTCAAAACATGTTGAAGGTGGGAGTAAAAAAATACAAGAAGGCAGTCTTGAAAATAAAACTACTTCGTGTTGTGTCACACGTATTCTTATGTGTGAAGAACCATATGGATTTGAATATTTAGGTCCTTGCACAAGACTTGTTATGACACCACTGACAGAGCGGTGTTACATTACATTGGCACAAGCCTTAAGTTTATTTCTAGGTGCAGCGCCTACTGGACCAGCTGGAACAGGTAAAACAGAAACTGTTAAAGATATGGCTAAAGCTATGGGAAGATTAGTCTATGTATTTAATTGTTCCAATCAAATGAATGTACGTGCATTGGGTCAAATTTTCAAAGGTCTTGCGCAATGTGGAGCATGGGGTGATTTTGATGAGTTCAATCGCATTGATCTTGGTGTTCTTAGTGTTGCTGCACAACAGATTTCTATTATTTTTGAAGCGCTTCGTGCTAAAAAAATAACTACTACATTTTTAGATGGTAAGCGATGTGCTGTTCATCGAAATTGTGGCATGTTTATTACAATGAATCCACCACAATATGGTGGTAGAACTGCACTGCCAGAAAATTTAAAAGCTCAGTTCCGTTCTGTATCCATGATCAAACCTAATCGACAATCTATTATTCGTGTTATTTTATCTTCATCTGGATTTCAACTAGCAGATGAATTAGCTAGTCGTCTTCATGTATTGTACGGCTTATGCAAACAACAACTTTCGAATCAACCCCATTATGATTTTGGTCTTCGAAGTATACTTTCAATATTAGAAACAGCAGGCAAATCGTTGAGAATCTGTCTCGCAAATGAAGAATTACAACGAGATGTAACAGACCCACCCATAAAAACAAGCCCAAGTTTAGAAAATCGTGTATTTGTAGATACAATTCGTGATTTAAATGTTCCAAGATTATCGGCAGAAGATGCTCCATTATTTTCTGGTTTACTTGATGATCTTTGGTCGCAATCAGATACGAATGATGAACAACAAATATCAACTCAAGACACAGAAATTATGGAACATTTGATAGAAAGTGCACGAGATCAAATGTGTGATCCATCACCAATATTTATGGATAAAGTAATGCAATTGTACAAAGTTTCTGACGTAAGAGTAGGTATTGCATTAATTGGTGGCAGCATGTCAGGAAAGACATGTGCAACTCGTGTCTTACTTCAAACATTAAGTGAGATGTCGGATGATAAAGTGTACCGTGAATCCAGAATGAATCCAAGGTCTGTTGGTCGCGATCGTGTTTTTGGCAGATTAGATCCAGTAACGTTTGACTGGACAGATGGTGTATTAACACGTTTGTGGCGTCGTGCAGTTCAAAGGCAAAAAACACAAGACGAACATACATGGTTAATTATTGATGGTCCTGTTGATCCAGAATGGATTGAAGATTTGAATTCTGTGTTAGACGACAATCGTGTGTTAACATTAGCTAATAGTGATCGGCTTGCCATACCTATGGGTACTAAACTTATTTTTGAAGTAGAAGATCTTCGACATGCTTCTCCAGCTACAGTCTCTCGTTTAGGTATTGTCAATATGGGAAACGAGCCGAGTGGTATAGGAGTAGAAGCGACTGTGTCTTGGAAATCATTAGTATCATCATGGGCAAGAGAATGTAAAATGCAACGTGCTGAAATTCAAGCAACAGATATTTTGGAAGCAAATATTTCTAATGTCCGGAGTGTGGTTGAAGAAAAAAATATCAACAACAGTAACAACAGTATCAAGAATAGTCAAACGAGCAACGATAACAAATCATCTTCTAAAATGTTAACAAATTTGGACAAAATATTAGAACTTGTAGAACAACACATGGAATCCAGTCTCTTGTTTGTGGTGTCACATTGCGCACCACTTCTTCCAGTACGTTGGGGACCACTTGTTCGCAACTTTCTTCTGCTTCTCAATTCCGTTGCTGAGTCATGTGAAATTGATTTTTTAGCAATATGGACACCAGCACGTGAAGTAGATCGTTGTTTTGTTTATTCATTAGCATGGTCATTAGCAAGTTTATTGAATGATAAGGACAGATCCATGTTTGATGAATTTATTCGTGGTGAATACGAAGAATCTGAAACAGAAGCCGCATTACTTCAAATTTTACCGGGAAGTGTATACGACACAATATATCAATATGATCTTCGTGCCGATCGTTCTTCTTCGTGTTCATGGGTACATTACGAAGAAATTGTTTTAATGGAACGACCAAGATTCGATTTGTCTTCTAATTTGATGATTGTTCCAACCATTCAACACATACGTTGTCGCGATCAGTATGTTCGATTTTCAAAGAATGGATCAGTTGTTTTAGTCGGTGATTCTGCCAGTGGTAAATCAACTATACTTGCTGATGGTATTGATACACGACGAACGCATGCAGAAATGGAAGAATTGGGTGGTGGACAAGGACCAGGACAAACAGTAGTTGCTGCGTTGTCTTCATTTCGAGTTTCACTTACAGGACCACATGGTGCTGAAGATTTACAAGCTATTATAGAAAGAGAACTGGAAAAGAAAATGGCACAAACATACGGTCCACGACGTGCCAAACGTCTCATTTATGTGCTTCAAGATATGAATGTTCCAGAACCAGATAAATGGGGAACACGACCAGTTCTTGAATTAGTCTCACAAATGACTCATGAACAAGGTCTGTACAGTACTACAAAAGCAGGCGAATGGCACTCGTTTGACGGTGTTGAACTGACAGGTACAATGATTATGAATTCACAACGTACAGTTGATAACATTCGGTCACGCATTTTAGGAAGATTAATCTTACTTGGTGTAGAAACACCAAGTCAAGCACTATTACAAACAATATTTGAGCAAATTATCAACGGAAAATTAGAAGAACAAAACAAAATGAAAATGAATGAATTCTCAAAAGAAATTATTGGAATGACGTTATCCTTGTTAGCTTGGTCATCTAAACGATTTGTAAGCACACCTTTACATCCTTGGGTGACTTTTACTGTACGTGATGTTTCTTCAATTTTTCAAGGTTTGAATATGTCACAAAAAGGTGGTGTTTCCACGTCACAATCCGAAATGATGACAATGTGGAGGCATGAATGTGAAAGAACAATGATGGATAAGTTAACAGACCCTATTGATCGCGAAGAGTTTTCCATTGAAGTAGTAAAAAGAGTTCAAGATTTAGATGCCAATTGGGTTCCGTCTGCTTCAGCACTAAACGGTCGTAGTAATTCTCCTTCGAAATATTCTCCTAGTAAAAGTAAGACAAGTAGTAATTACGAACAAGCAATTATTGGTTCTTCAATGTACTATTACATGCCAATGTTACCCTCAAAAAATGATAACGCATTGAGTGGTGTTCAAAAAAAAAGTGGTGACTTGTGTTATTCTATGGTTGAAAGTGTAGATGAAGTGCGACCTAAGTTAGAAAGTCTTTTGCAACGTTCTAAATCTATCGGTACTATTCCTTCGGAAGATGATTTATCCGAGCAAGTAATGCTGGCAACCATTTCAACCTTAGACATATCATTGTTTGCTGACGTCATTGTACATTGCATGCGAATTTCAAGAGCACTCACGCATGATGCCAAACATGCTATCATTGTAGGGATCAGTGGTACTGGTAAACAAAGCATCGCTAAACTTGCAGCTGTCGCATCTGGTTTTATTGTTTTAAAAATACCAGAGCAAGGAAGACGTGTAGTAAAATCAACTGATATTGCAGCGTTTCAAACAATATTTATGGAACAACTTCGATCTTTATGGAAAGCAGCAGTATTGAGTAATACACCTGTAGTGTTGCTTTTAACTGGTGAAGATTGTGCTATTCCTAATATAAATGGCAATTCAATGATTTTAGAATATGTTAACTGTTTATTATCAGATGGAATGGTACCTGGTTTGTTTACAACAGAAGAATTGGAAGCACTTCGATTAGAAATGGCAGCATCGATGACTCATGCAAGTAATACAATACAGGAAAGTTTTCGACGTTTGCGTCGTAATCTTCGTGTAATCATGTGTTTAAATTCTCGCAGTGCACAACTACAAAAATATTTTCTTGCCTATCCACAACTATTGAGAAAATCTTATGTAGATGTAGTTGATCCATGGTCTCGTAGTGCTCTTAGTTTAGTTGCAAAACAAAGATTAATAACAACGACTTTTGGAAACGGCGACAACAATAAAACGACGAAAATAAATTCAACAACAGAAACAAGAACAAAACGTCGAAGATCAAACAAAAGGAAACCAGCAGACCAAACACGTGGACTTGTGGTTGATACTTTAGCTACTTTACACATGAATGCTAGTAGTAATAGTGATCCAATGGGTCTTGTTACACCAAGATCTTTTTTGGGTCTTCTCGATACATTTAAAGAAGTTTTTGAAGATTCACGCACATCGAGAATTTCACAAATTAAAAAGTTAGAAAAAGGTCAAGCAAAATTGGCAGAAGCCGAGCGTGGTACTGAAATAATGGGCCACGAACTAAAAGAACAACAAGTTGAATTGGAAGGAAAGGGAGAAGAGCTTGCTCGTTTATTGGATCGCATTCGTGCAGATACTACAATGGCTGAACGAAAAAAAGGTGAAGTTGAAGCAGTACGTAGAAGACTAGAATCAGAAGCCAAAAATTTAGCAGACAAAGTATTACATATTGAAGCTGAATTAGCAGACGCCCTTCCTGTATTGGAAGAAGCTCTTGCTGCATTAGATGCTATTACTTCTGGTGATATAAGTAATTTACGTACTATGCGTCAACCACCCATGTTAATTAAAAGAATTATGGACGCTGTCTTAATTATAATGAAATTTCCACTTCCACCACAATTAGTATTGTATGAAATGGATGCTCAAGGAAAATCATTTGTAGAAGGAGCAGAAATGTTACCATGTTGGAATGAAGCGAAAACAATGATGGCGGATGGAAGTAAGTTTCTGAAATCATTGACTGAGTTCAATCCCGGACTACTAAACGAAGAAAGTATTGATCTTCTTGAACCTTATTTGAAACGTGCTGATTTTACTTATACCGCCGCCAAGCGATCTTCCGGTGCTATTGCTGGTGTGTGTACATGGGTTCGAAGTTTATCCAATTACTTTCATGTTGCAAAAGTTGTACTGCCATTAAAAGATGCTGCTGAACTAGAACAAAAACGTCTTGAGGCAAAAAAATCAATGTTGAAAGGTGCTGAGGAAGAATTGGAAGAGAAAAAACGTGAACTTGAAAAAATTACTACAGAGTACGACGACGCAATGAGAAGCAATCAAGAACTTGAAGCAAGTTTAGAACATACAAGAAATAATATTGAAGCTGCACGTTCTTTAGTTGCAAGTTTAGAAGGTGAAAAAATTAGATGGGCTCAACAACACTCCGAAATTACTATTCGTTTAGGACATACGCCATGTGAAGCTGCTATTGCTGCATCCTTTTCAATTTATGCTGGTGCATTGACACCACATCAACGTCTTCGTATGATGACTACATGGCCCAAAGAAGTACGATGGGCTGAACTTCCAGATTTAGTGCATGCCGAATCATTAATGGATGATTACTATACCATCAAAGATATTACTGTTGAATCTCCTGTTATCATTGGTTTAATGTTGATCATACGACGTTTACTACTACCTGACAATATGGAACAGCGCTGGATATTACAAGGACTTCCAGCCGATGAACATTCTTTACAAAATGCTATTATAGTAAAAAATTCAATTGGTGCACGAGTACCTTTATTGTTAGATCCACAAGGTCAAGGTTTGCGTTGGCTTGAAAATTCTTTTAAAAAATCTTCTAATAGAAACAACATTGATGGTAGTGTTATTGAAAGTGAAGTTAATAGTAATAGTAGAAGTAGTGGCGGTATGAATAAGAATACTAATACCAGTACTACTAGTACTAGTACTAGTACTAAAACTATTCAAACAATGGTTTCGATCACTCAAGATGATCCAAATTTGAATGAAATTGTAGAAAATGCACTTTCCAATGGAAAACCAATAATTGTATCAGATGTTCGACCTAATGAACTGCCATCAATACTTCGTGCTCTTATTGTGCGAACAATAGTATTTAGTGAAGATGCGCAACACGATGTATTGATAATTAACGAGGAGGAATATGACTTTAATCCAAACTTTCGATTGTATCTTGTGCGTGAAATTGAAAGTGTTGATGGTTTCAATAACGAAATGCTTGGTGGTATTACTGCTGTTAATTTCGGGATTACTCCACATGCATTGGAAGACCAATTGTTGGAAATTGTAGCATCCTTTGAACTACGTGATTTGCAGCGTCAACGTCGTGCATTACTGGAAGAATTGGGTAGAGACCGAGAACGGTTGGCTAGTCTTGCAGATATACTGTTGGCCAGTTTGTCTAAAGCTCAAGGTAATTTAATTGAAGATGGAGAATTAATAAGAGTATTGAAAGAAACGCAAGAAACAGTGGAACAAACATCAGCAAAAATTGAAAGCTCTTTACAAACACAAATTACTTTGCATCGTGCGCGTGAAAATTACAGAATGGTAGCTAAACGTGGAAGCACCATATTTTTCGTGATTGGTGAATTAAAGAAGCAAAATCATGTGTATCAATTGTCACTCAGTCGTTTTATGGAATATTATGAACGTGCTATAAGAAAAGCCGAACCATCAGAAGATACACCCAAACGGGTTAAACGAATTATTGATGCTGTAACTCAAGTTGCATGTCTGTCTGTGTACGCAATGTTGTATGGAGAAGATCGCATGACTTTTGGTCTGTTGTTATCATTGCGTATTTTATTAGATCGTGAACATATTACACATCGTCATTTACGTATAATGTTATCTACACCGAAAGTGACTGCGAAACGTCACGTACCGGTACCAAAAGCATCGTCTGAATGGTTAACACCACAAATGTGGAATCAGTTGTGTACATATCTAGGAGTTGTATCTGAATTTGATGTAGTCAGTGATCAACTACATGCCGCACATCATACGGAAGGTTGGAGAACTTGGAAAGATTCTGTTGAACCTGAAAAAACTAAGACACCGGTTGTACTAGGTGAAACGGGTCTTTTTGTACTGATACGAATTTGGAGACCGGATCGTCTTGTAGCAATGAGTAAACTTATTATAGATCGAGAATTAAAAAGTCCTGCTACACCAAGTGCAATTGATATGATGAAACGTGATGCTTCCATGCGTCGCCCTACTATCTATTTGTTGTCCAGAGGTGCAGATCCAGCCCGTGATATTGCTGATTTAGCTCATCGAGAACGTGTTGAATTTCATTTGTTTTCAATGGGTCAAGGTCAAGAAAATCAAGCACTTTCTATGTTAAAGAAATGTACTTTTGAAGGAACTTGGTTAATGTTACAAAACTGTCATTTGAATGTAGATTTTATGGGAGAATTAGATCGATTGTTGCGTGCTAGTACAAAAGCACGTGGAGTTGGAGAAGTTCCAACAATTGACTCTACTAAAGGAAAAGGAAACAAAAAAGAAAATATACGTAGCAGAAATGGTGCTACAACTGTTTCTGCTTCTGTTACAAAACGTAAACTTGAATCACTAACTATTCAAAGTAGTTTCCGTTTGTTTCTGACGATACTACCTGTCTCTAATTTTTCGGAATCATTACTCAAACTATCGGTAGTAGTCTCCAGTGAACCACCTAATGGGTTGCGTTCTGGTCTTTTAGCATGTTATGCTAACGATGGTCCAGCTGTTGAATTTTTTCATGATGTCGGACACGAACAATGGCAAAACTTTTTATTTGCTCTGTGTTTTTTACATAGTACAATATGTCAGCGCCGTGAATATGGTTATTTTGGTTGGTCGTTTCCCTATGCATTTGGTAAGTCAGATCTGCAGTCATCGTTGATGTATTCCAGAACTTTATTTGATTCTAGTGATTCAAATCGAAGTGTTGATTGGATTTCTGTACGTTTCGTTGTTTGTGAAATTTTATATGGTGGTTTAATAACAACCGACAGCGATCGCCAAGTTGTACAAGCTCTGGGTAGATCATTGTTAGACAATCGAATCTTTACACCAGGACATCACATTGCACCTGGTCTTCCTATGCCAAATATAGAACTTACTCGTGAATCAAGAGCAAGAAAAAATGGCAAAGAAAAAAAACACAGCCTAGACAGTAGTAATGGATCTTCTTCATCTGCATCTAGTAGTAATAATACACCGCTTGACAAAAAAGAAGGTGCAACGTTGGAGGATTTCGTAGATTATGCCGATAATCTTCCTTCTAACGACCATCCTGAATGGTATGGTTTGCATCAAAATGCAGCATTTGCTACACTTCAAGCATCAGGAAGAAAATTATTGCGAAATACTTGGCATTGTTTTTCTGAAGTTATTAATACACATTCCATTGATAGTACTCGCAATAGTAATAGTAGTAATAATAGTAATACCAACACTGACAACAACAATAACGATAACGATAACGCAGCAAACTATGATTCAAATCAAGAAGAAATTAATGCTGTCCAACAATTATGTAATCAAATTCGTTCAATGGCTGCAAACTTTGCAAAGTCCAAAAAAGTACCTAAACCAATTAAATCGTACATGGCACCATTAAATTTTGTGTTGAGACAAGAACATGCTGCATTAAAACATGTGTACAAAATTATGTTGGCAGATGCAGACGGTGTTCTTGCATGTATTCAAGATGTTTCTACATCGTCACCTTTCTCAGTAGCACTCCTCAATGATATTAAACTAGGGTTGCCTGCCAGTTGGGCACGTCTAATACCATCTGTTGGTGCATATGCGGGAATGTCAATTGGTCCATGGTTACAAAATATTCAAAGAAGACACACACAAATTCAAGAGTGGCTTAAAATTGAAATTCATTTGATCGTTACGACCCGTACAAATCAAAGAAATGCTGAACATTCATTAGTGAAAGAAAAAGAATTGACTGGTCTTGTACATCGCTTAGATATGTATGATCTTGGTTTGTTTTTTAATCCACCGGGTTTTCTTGTAGCGCTTCGCCAAGAAGTAGTTCGTTTGAAACGTGCACAAGCCACTAAAACACCTTGGTCGGTGGAAGATACTAGATTAAAAACATCAATTTTACGTTCAAATTTAAGTGGCAAACTTTTATTGCCGAAATTAGGTACTAATTTATACGGTTTGACTATGGAAGGTGCCGCATGGGATGGTCACCAACTTGTCGAGCAAAATCTGCAACAAGATGTAACTCCAATGCCAGTGGTTGCTCTGTCTGTAGTTCATGCACGTGCTGCTCAGTTTGATGGTCGAAGTTTTCATTGTCCAGTATATCGATGTTCGGGTTCAAGAGAGAAAGCTTTCGAAATATCTTTACCAACTGATGTCAGTGCCGATCACTGGATACTACGTGGTGCTGCGTTGTTTTTAGGAAGAAAGTTAGATTAGAAAGGAGAGGAGGAGGAGGAGGAAAAAACATAGTGTACCATAGGTCATTTGCCATTATACATATATATAAATTTTGTAAAACAACATTGTGAAATAATTTTAGAACAAATAAAGAAATAAGAATCAATATATTAGTGTAACAATTTTAAAACAATACGGTAAAAAATGTATTCATAATTTGATCGGATACAATTTGGTTTTTAATCTT
>Ga0075441_10000707_pt1 | contig 16737 bp, 7 predicted proteins | sample CoawatmetaG00DNA_FD_71582 | JGI IMG/M metagenome (GOLD analysis project Ga0075441, IMG submission 71582) | Marine microbial communities from the West Antarctic Peninsula - Coastal water metaG002-DNA | ecosystem: Environmental > Aquatic > Marine > Coastal | place: Atlantic Ocean: West Antarctic...
ATTGGTCGCATCGACGATATAGGCTTCAAGCTGGCGCGCGATCTGGGTTTTCCAGGCGCTGATATCTAAATTGGGATCAAGCTCTGCAAGGGCTTCCGGGACAATATTGATCGACGCCACTCGTGCGTACTTTTCAGAGAAACTGAATGGAGAGGTATTAACCGCTCTTTTGAAAAGTTCATCAAATAGATTAACGCCGCCGGAACTCGGATTGGCCAAGCGCGCAAAACCCTGACTAACGGTATCCTCATCGGCTATAGATGGAAGAGTGTCGGTGTATTGTACAACCACTGGCTTGGCCGATATGAGGCGTCCAGAACCGACTTCAAAAAACACTAGAGAAGCATAGATTCGGTAGACATGAAGGTAATTGACGTTACTGTTGGTAATATCTTTAACAACCGACAGTGATTCGCCAGTGATCATTGGCGTCATGATGACCGCTTCAATTTGATCGGGAGAAATTAAATCAGTTGATAGATTAAAAGCTGAAAACTCTGCTTTTAAAACCCCGTTTAGAGCCCATGAGTCTAAATTTGAGTCGACACAATCGCCACCGCCACGGCACAGAAATTTTGCAACATTGGGAAATAGCGCTTGGCGATCATCCCAAGACGCGAAGGAAACGCCTCCCCAGTAGACTGTGGAAGCAGAGGCAGGCAAGGCTGAAAAGCCTAAAAGCACAACAAGAATTAGTTTCAAGCCAACATGTTGAATAATTATTTTTATATCCATTTATTGACATAGCTCGAGCTGAAGACCACCTCCTTTTCGCAACTTTCTCAATCGATATTCGAGCTACTATGCCCCTCTATTTTTATTATTATGGCTTTAGTACTTACACGATTCCTATACTTACATGAATAGCTTCGGCACACAACTAGAATAAGTTCAGGTGCTCTGTTTCAGCGATCAACTGAATTCCGATGCTCGCTAGCACTCCGAAGTAATTGATTTAGCCATATTCTCTAGGAAGCGTAAAAAAGCCCTACAAACTAATCATTGCAGGGCTTTAGAGATGGTGCCAATAGGGTCGAGCCAAATCTAGTTGAGCCAATAACCTACTGATACTCAGATCGCAAGAATAAGAATAAGAATAAGAATAAGAATAAGAATAAGAGTTTAGCGTTCAGCCATTGCCTCTCGCTGCCGCTCTTGCCAGCGCATATCTGTATAAACCGGAACCTCTGAAGAAGGCAGCAACTGAGCCCCTTTGACTATATCTGCGCCGCGCTCTGCAAGCATCATAGTGGGTGCATTGAGGTTGCCATTGGGGATGGTAGGAAAGACTGAAGCATCGATAACCCGCAGGTTTTTAATACCTCGCACACGCAGTTCTGAGTCCACCACTGCCATCTTATCAACACCTATTTTACAGGTACCGCAGGGATGATAGGCACTGTCTACAGAGGCTCTAACAAAGGCGTCAATCTGCTCATCTGTCCGCACTTCATTAGTCGGTTGAATCACCTCACCGCGAAACTCATCCATGGCCGGCTGACGCATAATTTCTCGAGTTAAATGGACACAGTCACGAAATCCTTGACGATCGATTTCTGTTTCCAAGTAGTTAAACAGTATCTCTGGGTGCTGACTCAGATCCCCAGACAGCGCTCGCACATGGCCGCGGCTAGTAGGCTTATTGTGTCCCACATGGACTTGAAAGCCATGACCTTTAATCGCAACCGAACCATCATAGGTAATGGCGCCAGGTAAAAAGTGATACTGAATATCCGGGGATTTAACCCCCACCTTGGAGCGAATAAAGGCGCAGGCTTCAAAATGATTGGTGCGCCCGAGGCCGGTTTTGAATAACAACCAACGCGCGCCAATTAAGCCCTTTTTAAACAGACCCAACTCTGAGTTTAGACTGATAGGCTGCTTGCAGTGATATTGAAAGTTAAACTCCAAATGGTCTTGGAGGTTCTCACCCACACCGGGCAACTCATGCAGCAGATCAATGCCCGCAGCCTCTAGAGTTTTGCGTGGGCCTATCCCAGACACCTGAAGCAACTGCGGTGAGCCAATAGCCCCAGCGCTGATAATGACTTCCTTCTGGGCGTTGTATAGCCTACTTTTACCGCCTATTTTGCATTCAATACCCGTGGCTGTATTACCCTCAAAGACAATTCGCGTAACCAGTGCATGCTTAAGGATGGTTAGATTAGAGCGTTTGTTAGCGGCCTTTAGATAGGAATAGCCAGTGGATGCACGAATACCGCGGTCCACATTCATAAACTTTTGCCCGAAGCCTTCCTGACGGTAGCCGTTGTAGTCCTGAGTTTCCCCATAACCCGCTTCGACTCCTGCGTCGATAAAAGCACGATACAGTGGGTTGCGCATATTGTTGCCATCACTGATCGCAACTGGGCCTGAATTGCCCGTATAGTCTGTGTCGCGACATTGATGATTCTCGAATTTTTTGAAGTATGGCAGGCAGTTTTGATAGTTCCAGCCGCTGGCACCCTGCTCTTCCCACTGATCAAAATCAGCCGCGTTACCGCGCACATAGACCATGCCATTAATAGACGAGGTACCCCCTATCACTTTGCCTCGCGGACAGTTCATTCGGCGGTTGTCCAGATAGGGTTCTTCAGCAGTCTCAAAACCCCAATTATATTTTTTGCTGTTCATGGGAATACCCAATGCCGAGGGCATACGCACAAAGACACTGCCATCGCCGCCACCATATTCAACCAGCAGCACTTCACAGTTAGGATCTTCACTGAGACGTGAGGCGACAATGGCTCCCGCAGAGCCAGCACCTACAACAATGTAATCAATGTTTTTTTGCTTTTGCATTATGTTCATTCTCTTAAAACTGACTAGAAACTGACTAGAAGCTGACTTAAATAGCCTTTTGTTCGATAGAAAAGCGCTCGGCTAACTCTCTACGACCCTTAAATAGCAGTATATAGATGACTAGATACAACCCGATAACAATCAGTCCCACCCACTCAATTTCAAAGGGCGTAAACTGATATAACAGAACCAATGAGGCGATTAACAACCAGTTGCCAAGAACGTATTTTCCTCGACCTACCCTATCCACGCCAAGAGCTAAATTATCGGTATACAACCTAATCAATGAGTCCAGAGAGTTGATCACAAAGATCACTCCGACTATAACCATTGCGGCATTAAGCACTCCGTTCACCGGAATACCGTTGGCAAAATAATAGTAGAGCGTGGCAAACCACAGGGCTATGGCAATGGAGGGAATCACCAGCAGTGCTGCCATGAGCTGCCAGACCTTAAGACCACCGACAAATCGGGCGACAAACTGACCAATCATAATGCTCCAGGCAAACCACCAGAATAGATACCAGCCATGGTAATCACTGATTGGGCTGACAAAACGATGAATGTTTTCAAAGTAGCCCGCGATATTGCTCAGAGTCCCTAGATACTCATTTATAGAAGCACCAGAGGCCAAGAGCATCACAATATTGAGCAGCAAAAACAAGCCACTGGAGGCGAGGCTGAGTATCTTGAGATAGCGAATTTCGGTGCTCGACCAGACCGCCATCAGGATAATAAAGCCGACCAAACTGTACTTCTGTAATGGCGTTATGCCATTGATATAGTTGGGCGCATAGCTGAGAAACAGAAAGGCTGTAAAGGCGCAGGTGGCAATGACAATCAGATTGTTAATCCAGCGAATCGGCCTGAGTTGAAACAGCCCGACTTTCGGCTCCACTATACAAAAATAAAAGGTGGTCAAAAAATAGAAAGCCCAGACCAGGAAGCCCCAAAATCCAAACTCAATCGCCAGTGGGTTGGTGAAGCTATAGGCTTCCTCTGCAGCGTAGACGGGGAACTCGACCAGGGGAAACATAATCAGCCCAACATCCAGGCCAGAGGTAAACAAGATCGCGGAAAAGGCCACTAGAGACAGTGGTGTTTGACCCATGCAGCGACTATTGCGCCACTTGAGGCAGATAAACACCGACGTTATTAGAGTAACGGCAATCGCTATCGACAGTATTTCGACCATACTAATCCCCCCTCCCAAAAAAAGAAAAAGCCACTAAATGCCCGAGGCCTTATTAGCTGTTCCAGCTAAACGGAAACACCGCCGGAATCGTTATTATTGACTATCTGATTATCGTTTAACTCTGCGGATAATCGAGTCGATCATCATGACAGAAAAGCCCCCCTAAGAGAACGCAGACTGTTTCAGCCAATGCCGCGCCCCTGAGGGTTGGCCTGACGAGCCCCATGAAATATACTCACTCAAAATAAAAATAAAAACAGAATATCCAAGGTGGCAACTCCCATGTTCAAAGACATTACTCAATCTATCGACGCTTGCGCCGCCTACTACGGTGACGACGCTGAGCAAATGAAGCAATATCTTATTCAGGGTCAAGAGAAAGCCCTAGCCCTGCCAAACCGTGGCCCTATTCGCTTTGACGAGAACGGCGATATTCACCCTGATATTCTGAAAACCTATTCAAAATATGGCTTCTATATTTTTGAGAATGCTCTAGGTAAAGACGAACTCAATGATTTGAAAAACGATATAGAGCAAATGCGTGAAAATTTCCCCACTGCGATGGGCGCAATACTAGACGCTAAAGGCAGGCCCGCTCTGGGTTCTGATAGAGAAGGGTTTGCCTTGCAATGGGCAAAGCCACTATCAGATCCACTGGGTGGCACAGCGATGCTTAATGGCCGTCATCAGGTTAAATTATTTGAGCCAAAGCCGGGCGAAGGTGCTCCACAGGCGACGCCGCTATACCTGGGTGGCTCATTACAGTATTCAGATGCCTGCCTGCGGACATACGCACATCCAGGGCTTTTAAAAATGGCCGAAGCAGTTAACGGCAAGGACTTTGTGCCCTTTCATGAGGGTTTGTTTATTAAAGATGCAGGGCTTGGCGCCGCAGTGTCCTGGCATCAGGATGGCGACACCCACTGGGACAGCTCGGTCTTTGACGAGAATATTCATGGCTTTAACTTTATGGGCCAAGTCTACGGCAGTACTGCAGTGAATGGCGTCTGGGTTGTGCCCGGCAGCCACAAGAACAGTAGAGTGAATATTGTCGAACTGGTTTCTAAGGCAGGCACTGAGCGTCTTCCGGAAGCCATACCTATTATTTGTAACCCTGGTGATGTGGTTATCAATAGCCGCCAAATACTCCATGGATCCTTCGCCAATACCGGCCTGGAAAAAAGGGTGACGGTCAACTTTGGTTTCCACCCAATGGCATCAGTGCTAAATGTGCGAGGTGCTGGCCTGCATGCGGAAGCCGCAACCTTTGATGAAGCCTTTATCAAACATCGTTCTAGACTAATTGGCATAGCCATTGCGGCACGCAAGCAGAGATTCCCAAGCGAAGTACCCTATGACTATGCACCAATAGCCAATGACACTGAAAAGCCTTTGTGGAATGCGGAGGTTAAGGCGTCACTTAAAAACTACAACCTTATGGATTTGAGTATTTGAGTATTGGAGTATTGGAGTATTGGAGTATTGGAGTATTGGAGTATTGGAGTATTGGAGTATTGGAGTATTGGAGTATTGGAGTATTGGAGTATTTGAGTTTCTGTTGCTGAGTGATCTAGAACTGGCTAAAACTGGCTAAAAAGCAGTAAAGGGAAAAGCAAAAAGCCCCTGCAATCTAATGATTACAGGGGCTTTTTGCTGGATAGAGATTATACAGGCTAACAGGCCATTCAATTAGAATTCATATCGAACGGTTACAGAACCCTGATTGCTCGTGAAGTCACTGCCCATTGACGCTCTGTAGCTTGCACCAACAATAACACCCTCACTATTGATTGCCTCGACAGCTAAACCAAGCTTAACCTGATCTTGATTGCGCTCGAAGCCATTCTGCTCAAAGGATTGATCGGCAAATTTAACCATTGCCTGCTCAGATTCTTCAAGATATTCATGACTCCAAGCAAGACTGGCGCTGGGTGTAATAGTCCACTCATTGGTGACCAACAGCTTCGACGCGTTAATGCCCAGCTCTGAGGTCAGCGTAGCGTTATCAGCGTAATTGATTTGCATATTAGCGCCGCCGATTTCAGTGAAACCGTCCACCCCTAAACTGGTGTAGAGCAGGCTAACCACTGGAGCCAAAGCCACACCATTGATTTCGGTGTAGTGCATACCCGCCGCCACCGCTAGGCGCAACAAATCACCACTGGTGTTCGCTTTAATACCGCTTTCACCTGGCACTAAGCTGGTGCGCTTGAAATCATAATCTAAGGAGGCAACACTTAAACTGGCACTGGCAAACCATTGATCCAGCTTATAGCCTCCGTAAAGCGTGATATCTGTGCTTTGGATTTCAATTTGATCATTGGCAAAACGGTCGTTATCAACCTCTGTTTCTCCGCGACTCAAGGCAACACCTGCACGCCACTGACCCAGATCACGATCATAACCCAAGGCTACACCGTCGGTATTAGCATCAAAACCTAGCACGCTATCTGTCCCATCTTGCTCAGCAGTGCCACCGAAAGCTTGTAGCCACAAACCGTTGAACTGTTCGCCGTTTGTATCATTGGCAAAGCGCTGGGTAATCAAACGTGAACTGGCATCATTCACCAGCAGTGCACCCTGAACTACCGCACCACTTACAGAGGGGCTGAATATACCTGCGGCCTGTTCAAAGTCATCCACATCATAATCTGGCAGAAGAGATAAATAATCTATCACCGCGCCTTGGCCACCGTTCCCGAAAAAGGCTGTTTGCGCCGCACCAAAAGCCGAGATATTGGGGTCAGTTGATAAAGTACTCAGATCTTCCGTGGAGACCGTTACAGACACAACTCCATTGTCGGCCAAGAGTTCAAAGTTATACCAAAGGCTGTCCTCGATGACGATGGCCCCATTATCGACAAAACTGGTCGTATTCATAATTATCCGAACATCTGACTCATCTGCCGTAGCTATGAATAATGGGACATCGATAGTGCTGCCGCTTTCTAAGGTTACTGTTCCAGCCTGTGTGAGTAAGCCCCCGGTTGCTTCATCGCCAAGAAACTGCACATTACCTGAAGAGATAAACGCCCCGGATCCGGCAATAGGGGTGCTAAACGATAGGGTTGCGCCGCTGGCTATGGTCGTAGTGTTTCCTGCAGTAGAGAAATCACCGAGCTGATTAAGGGTGCCGCTGACAATATTAAAGTCTTCGACATTGGTCACTCCGTTAAGCGTCAAGATGTTTCCAGCACCCGCATTTATATTCACTGTACCCACCGACTGACCAATAATATCACCGTCGATAACACCGCCGGAGAAAGTGAAAAGGTCGTCACCGGTACCCAATAGAACATCGCCGCTGATGGTTCCGTTGATTTGATTAAGCACAATGCCATGAGTAGTGGGACTAGCATCGAAGGCAATACCGCTAAGACCAGCGGTGATATCACCTTGGTTGTTGAAATCACCTGCAAATAGAGCCAGATCCGTAAATCTAACACCACCAAGTTGTGCCGACGTTAAGGTGCCTGAATTGATGATGGTTCCGACTGTGCCTGCGGCCATATCGGCAATAACCAAACCTGCGTCTGAACCGCCCTGAACCAGACCGGAGATGTTGATATTCAACTCACCGGTGCCCTGCTGTGCCACTTCAATACCCCTAGTTGAACCCGATACTGAGTTCACATTGAGCCTCATAGCTGTCGCAGCACTATTGAGGTTATGAGCGATAATTCCTGCGCCCCCGAGCCCTGTTACCAGGCCTGAACTATCAATACGTAGCACGCCGGTGCCACTATTAAGCGCACTAATGCCTTTTACGCCGCCCGTCACGTTAGCAGTGTTGATCCTTAAGCTGGTGCCCGCAGTCGCCGCGTGAATCCCGTCATCAGCAGTGCCTGTCACAGTTCCAGAAGAGGTAATACTCAACGCTCCGCTGCCACCGTTAATCGCATTAATACCGCTGGTTACACCGTTCACATCTGCAACTTGGATGGTTAAGGCAGTACCAATAGACGACGCATCAATTCCAGTAGACGTTTCACCTATCACAGCACCAGTAGACGTAATACTCAGCGCGCCAGTACCAGTACTATCCGCAACAATTCCTGCAAGTCCACCCGTCACGTCCAGGGCATCAATGGTTAAATCGGCGCCCGCCGTTACTGCATCAATTCCGTTATCAGCAGTACCTGTTACATCTCCAGTAGATGTAATACTCAGCGCCCCAGTGCCAGTGTTAACCGCGCTAATGCCTTTTAAGCCACCCGTCACTGCCACAGCGTCGATGGTTAAGTCAGTGCCCGCATTTGTTGCATCAATTCCGTGATCAGCAGTACCTGTCACATCGCCTGTCGCTGCAATGCTTAAATCACCAGTACCAGTGTTATCCGCAAGAATTCCTACAAGTCCACCAGACACATCTGCCGCCATGATGGTCAGATCATTAGCGGATAAACTGTTTGTGCCAAAAATCCCAAAATTAGAAGAACCTGTTACAGCGCCAGTAGACGTAATATTCAGCGCACCGCTACCGTAATTATGCGCCTGAATACCAACAATAACGCCAGTCACGTCTGCAACTTGAAGGGTTAGATCGGTACCAGAAGTCGTGTTTGAGGCAGTAATACCATTAGAGGTGGAGCCTGTCACAGATCCAGTAGACGTAATACTTAGTGCGCCGCTGCCAGAGTTAGCCGCAACAATGCCGGTAACGCCACCCGTCACGTTCAGAGTATCAATGGTTAAGTCGGTGCCAGCAGTCGTTGCATTAATCCCGTTATCAGCAGTACCTGTTACATCTCCAGTAGATGTAATACTCAGCGCCCCAGTGCCAGTGTTAATCGCGCTAATGCCTTTTAAGCCACCCGTCACGTTGACAGCGTCGATGGTTAAGTCAGTGCCCGCATTTGTTGCATCAATTCCGTTATCAGCAGTACCTGTCACATCGCCTGTCGCTGCAATGCTTAAATCACCAGTACCAGTGTTGACCGCAACAATACCTGCAAGACCACCCGTCACTGCCACAGCGTCGATCGTTAAGTCAGTGCCAGAGGTCATCGCATAAATACCCGCAGCATTGATACCTGTCACATCTCCTGTCGATGTAATACTCACTGCGCCGCTGCCTGAGTTAGCCGCAACAATACCCATAACTCCGGCCGTCACATCTGTAACTTGGAGGATTAGATCGGTACCAGTAGACGACGAAATAATGCCGCTACCCGTTGTACCTGTCACAGCACCAGTAGAGGTAATACTGAGCACACCAGTGCCAGTGTTATCGGCAACAATACCGACATATCCACTAATCACGTTCACAACATCAATCGTTAGATCTGTTCCAGAGGTTGTCGCTGAAATCCCGGTAATAGTAGTGGCTTTAACATCTCCCTCAGCCGCAATACTCAGGGCGCCAGTACCAGTGTTAAAGGCAAGAATACCATTCATGGCACCGGTCACGTCTGCAACTTGGAGGGTTAGATCGGTACCACTAGACGACGCAATAATTCCAGTAGACGTTTCACCTATAACAGCACCAGTAGACGTAATACTCAGCACACCGGTGCCAGTATTAAGTGCATTAATACCTGAGCCTCCACCCGACACCTCGGTCGCACTGATACTTATGTCGGTACCGTTATTCACCGCTTGAATTCCATTAAAAGTAGCACCTGTTACAACTCCAGTCGACGCAACACTCATTACACCAGCTGATTACGCGAGGTTGAACGCCACAATGCCGCTTACTCCACCCTCCACATCTGCCGTGCTGATGATTAGATCGGTACCAAAAGTCGTGTTTGCAGCAGTAATACCATTAACGATAGAGCCTGTCACAGATCCAGTAGACGTAATACTTAGTGCACCGCTGCCAGAATTATAGGCAACAATGCCGTCCACGCGACCCGTCACGTTCCTAGCATCAATCGTTAGATCTGTACCACTAGACGACGCATCAATTCCACGATTCGTTCCACCTATCACATCTCCTGTCGCCGTAATACTCAGCGCGCCAGTACCTGCGTGAGCCGCAACAATACCGGTAATGCCACCCGTCACGTTTACAGTATCAATGGTTGAGCTGGTGCCCCCATTTATTGCATCAATCCCATTTGCAGAAGTGCCTGTAACAGTGTCAACGGATGTAATACTCAGGTCTCCGGTGCCGTTGTTCTTCGCGTAAATACCCCAATCATAACCAGACACAACCGCAGCATTGATGGTTAGATCGGTACCGGAGTTTGTCGCACCAATACCTCTATAATTAGTACCTGTTACAGCCCCAGTAGACGTAATACTCAGGTCTCCGGTACCATTGTTATTGGCAAAAATGCCGTTAAGCTCTCCCGTCACGTTCACAGCATCAATTGTTAACTCGGTGCCAACAGTTACTGCATCAATCCCGTGAGCAGAAGCACCTGTCACATCTCCTGTCGCCGCAATACTCAGTGCGCCGCTGCCAGACTGAGTTTCAGCAATACCCTTGGTTGCACCCGTCACGTCTGCAACTTGGATGGTTAGATCGGTGCCGAAGAGCGAGTTATAGGCATAAACGCCGGGGCCATTAGTGCCTATTACGGTTCCAGTAGATGTAATACTCACGGCGCCTAGACCAGCGCTCATCGTAACAATCCCATAGCGACCAGACACGTCTGCCGCGATGATGGTGATATCATTAGTGCCTACAATGCTTCCGCCAAAAATCCCTGCAGCACCAGAACCTGTTACAGCTCCAGTAGACGTAATACTCAGGTCTCCACTGCCATTGTTGTGCGCACGAATACCATTGTTACCACCCGTCACAATCGCAGCATTGATGGTTAGATCTGTACCATCTTTGCTGTCGGCAAAAACCCCATCGCCAGTAGTTCCTGTCACAGTGCCAGTCGATGTAATACTGACCGCACCAGTACCGTCGTTAATCGCGCTAATGCCTTTTAAGCCACCCGTCACGTTGACAGCGTCAATCGTTAAGTCAGTGCCCGCCGTTGTTGAATCAATCCCGTTTTCAGCGGTACCTGTCACATCGCCTGTCGCCACAATACTCAGTGCGCCGCTGCCAGAATTAGCCGCAACAATACCGCTTACTCCACCCGTCACTGCCACAGCGTCGATGGTTAAGTCAGTGCCCGCATTTGTTGCATCAATTCCGTTACCAGCAGTACCTGTCACATCGCCTGTCGCTGCAATGCTTAAATCACCAGTACCAGTGTTGACCGCAACAATACCTACAAGTCCACCAGACACATCTGCCGCCATGATGGTCAGATCATTAGCGGATAAACTGTTTTTGCCATAAATCCCTGCAGCATCAGAACCTGTTACAGCACCAGTAGACGTAATACTCAGGTCTCCGGTGCCGTTGCTAGTCGCGTTAATACCACTGCTCGTACCAGACACGTCCGCTGCATTGATGGTTAGATCGGTGCCATCGTTTGCCGCAAAAATACCATTGCCATTTTGGCCTATCACAGCTCCAGAAGAGGTAATACTCGACGCTCCGCTCCCAAGGTTATAAGCTCCAATACCGTCGAGCCCACCCGTCACGTCTGCAGCTTGGATGGTTAGATCGGTGCCAAAGTTGTGCGCACTCATACCATGGATAGATTGGCCTATCACAGCTCCAGAAGAGGTAATACTCGACGCTCCGCTCCCACCGTTATAAGTTCTAATACCGTAGAGTCCACCCGTCACGCCTGCAGCTTGGATGGTTAGATCGGTGCCAACGTTGCGCGCAAAAATACCAAAGACAGCTTGGCCTATCACAGCTCCAGAAGAGGTAATACTCGACGCTCCGCTCCCATCGTTATAAGCATTAATACCGGAGATGCTACCCGTCACGTCTGTAGCTTGGATGGTTAGATCGGTGCCACCGTTGCCCACAGACATACCATGGACACCTTGGCCTATCACAGCTCCAGAAGAGGTAATACTCAACGCTCCGCTCCCATCGTTAAAAGCATTAATACCGGATGTGCTACCCGTCACGTCTGCAGCTTGGATGGTTAGATCGGTGCCAAAGTTGCGCGCATTCATACCATGGGCAGCTTGGCCTGTAACAGCGCCAGTAGATGTAATACCCAGCGCGTCAGTGCCATAGTTGGTAGCATAAATACCCAGGACTGCACCGGTCACGCCCGCAGTATTGATGGTAAGGTTGTCGCCATACGACGAGTTGTTGCCCCGAATCCCGTGTACAGTAGTGCCTGTAACAGTGCCAACGGATGTAATACTCAGGTCTCCGGTGCCGTTGTTCTTCGCGTAAATCCCCCAATTAGATCCAGACACATCCACAGCATTGATGGTTAAATCGGTGCCCGCGTTTGTCGCGTTAATTCCGATGCCAGTTTCGCCTGTAACAGCGCCAGTAGATCTAATACCCAGCAGGCCTGTGCCAGAGTTAGTCGCATTTATGCCCCTTTGGCCACCAGTCACGTTCACAGCATCAATGGTTAGATGTGTACCAGACGATGCCGCATAAATTCCGTGGCCAGCATTACCTTTAACAGCGCCAGTGGATGTAATGCTCAACGCACCGTCGCCATACTGACGCGCATCAATACCCTTTTCACCGCCCTCTGCATCCACGGCACTGATGGTTAGACCACCACCACTATAGAATGAGTTGTAGCCCGAAATCCCATGTGCAGCGTAGCCTACGACAGCGCCAGTAGAAATAACACTCAGGTCTCCGGTACCGTTGTTAATCGCGTTAATACCACTGATCGTACCACTCACCTCCGCTGTATCGATGGTTAGATCAGTACCCTCGTTTGCCGCATAAATTCCATTGCCAGTATTGCCTACAACAACGCTAGTGGCTGTAATACTCAGCGCGCCGTAGCCATTCTGATGCGCCTCAATACCCTCTTCAACACCAATCACAACCGCAGCATCTATAGTTAGAGCAGCGTTTTGGTTGCTATCGGCATAGATCCCATCACCCGCTTTGCCCATTACAGCGCCAGTAGACGTAATCCTCAGGTCACCCAGGCCAGCATTGTTCTTCGCGTAAATACCGTTGGTTTCACCCGTCACATCAACAGCATCGATGGTTATACTGTGAATCCCAGCTGCACTAATACCTTTGTCAGCAACCATTGCGCTCGCACTGCTCGTCACAGCGCCAATGGATGCAGGGAGTCCATTAACCGCACTAATGCCATTTCCAGCTTGGCCTGTCACAGCGCCAATGGATGTAATACTCACCGCGCCAGAGCCAGACTGACGTGCATCAATACCAACCGCACCACCAGTCACATTCTCTGCGCGGATGGTTAGATCAGTGCCGTAGTTTTGCGCAGATATTCCACTGGCACCAATGCCTGTTACATCACCAGTAGACAAAATAGTCAGCGCGCCGGTGCCCTCGTTAACCGCTAAAATTCCAGATAGATCGCCCGTCACTTCAAAGGCACTGATAGTTAGATCAGTACCCAACCCATTCGCCGCTGCGATGCCCATGGACTTGGTACCTACCACAGTTCCAGTCGATGAAATAGTCAGCGCGCCGCTGCCGATGTTAGACGCCAAAATACCGAGACTACCGGATACATTCGCAGTTTGGATGGTTAGATCAGTGCCAGAGAAATAGTTGACGGCTAAGATTCCGTGTCCAGAAGTCCCTACAACATCTCCAGTGGATGTAATGCTCAGCGCGCCGCTGCCTGAAAGATTGGTTGCGTGAATACCTTGGTTGGAGCTCGTCACATCAACAGCGTCGATGGTTATACTGTGAATCCCAGTAGTACTAATACCTTTGTCAGCAGCCATTGTGTTAGCACTACTCACCAAAGCAACCTCAGCATACCCGTCCTCATCGTTATCGACTATAAGCGACAAACCATAAACCGCCCTGATGCCATAACCACCATTGCCTGTCACAGTTCCAGTAGATGAAACGCTCAGCACCCCGGCGCCATACTGGCGCGCATCAATACCATCCTGACTACCCGTCACAATCGCAGCGCTGATGGCTAGATCGGCATTATTGAAGTTGCGGGCATAGATCCCGTCACCCTCTGTACCATATACACCGCCAATAGACGTAATACTAAGCTCTCCGGTGCCCATGCTTGTCGCATAAATCCCATAGCCATTAGTTCCTTCAACAGCGCCAGTTGATCTAATACTCAGCGCGCCGTCGCCACTCTGATCTGCCTTAATACCGCTCGAACTACCAGTCACGTCTGCCGCAATAATGGTTAGACCTGCGCCCATGCTTGTCGCGTAAATCCCATAGCCATTAGTTCCTTCAACAGCGCCAGTGGATTCAATGCTCAGCTTGGCGCCGTTGTTCTGCGCGTTAATACCGTTCGAACTACCAGACACGTCATCTGCATTGATGGTTAGATCGCCACTATTGACGTTGGAGGCATAGATGCCATCTCCCTCTATGCCAGCTACAGTGCCAGTAGACGTAATACTCAGGTCTCCGTCGCCTTCGTGGGACGCCCAGATACCCTCGGTACCGCCGGTCACGTCAACAGCCTCGATAGTTAGATCAGTACCATAGTTCGATGACTGCGCATTAATACCTCTCCCATCGGTACCTTCCACAGTTCCGGTAGACGTAATATTCAAATTGCCGCCATACTGATTAAAAGCGGAGATTCCGGTATCCCCGCCAGTTACGGAACCCTCAGCAGAAATAGTAAGGTTTGAACCTTCGAGAGAACTAGAGTTGAGGGCGCTTATACCATAGCCGTATTGACCGGTTACCGAGCCTGTAGTCGTAATACTAACGTCTACAAAATCGGCAACATTAACCAAAATACCAGAGGTTTTACCAGTGACATCAGCCGCACTGATAGTAAAACGATCTCTGATACCATAACCATAACCAACACCACTAATATCTATACCGCTGCCGTCTTGACCTATCACAGACCCTGTAGTCGTGATACTCACGGCCCCAGCACCAACATCGGCATATATACCATCGGATGCACCTGTAATTACTGACTTGTATTCATCGGTAAAGGTCAGCCCCCCACTCGAGGTTGCAAGCAAAAACGCAGCGGATTCGGCGGTAGTAATACCAAACCCTGAGATGGTAGTCACTGTCAAATCACCACTCTCGGGGCTAACCTTGACCGTGACGTCGTTCTTAGAGTCAGCAGCTTCGCCGCAAAAAACCACTGACACTGAACCCTGGCAGCTTCCCCCATACGCTGAGCGGCCATAGCCCCCCGCTAATAACGCCGTCATCACGGCTGAACAGAGTGTCAGGCGCCGAAAAGGCATAGTGGAGTCGTTGGCTAAAGGCTGGGGTTTAAAGGCTGTCATTCTGAATATCCCGATGTAATATTTTAATAGTTATTAATATCAAAAGGCTAAAGAGGCTGTTTGAATCACTCGATCACAGCCCCATAGAAGATGGATTACGGCGCTATTGATCGCTAGGTAAGGTAATTAACTTAGCGGCTTCTGCCGAATTAGGGGACACCGCCATCGGCGCTAAAACATTTGGAATAACTTCCAAATCATAGAGCTCAGAAAGGTTGCCATCGATACGCAGCCAGTCAACACAGGTACCTGTTGAAAGCTGAATAATCTGAATGCCACACCAAGCCTCTGAATCTGCATCTTTTAATTTTTGTTCTAAAGGTAAGCCCTCAAAGCGCTTGTAACGGGGCTTGGATAGACCAACAAAAGCATAATCCCCGTGAAAGGCTAGACCTCTCAGGAAACCAGGACAAAATGCCCGCGCTTCAAACTGCCCTTCCTCTTCGCCTTCGCGCTTAACCACGCCCAACTCACCGGTACCGGAATTTAACAACCACAGTTCACCCTGATGAATGCGCGGGGAGTGGGGCATAGACAGATTTCGACAAATAATTTCATCGCTCTTCATATCGATCACAATGCCGCCGTCAGCACGACGATCACGCCAGCCATCAATGGTATCTGAAGCGGAAACAGCGGTGACATAACGGGGCTCGCCATCTTCCATAGCCAAGCCATTTAAGTGACAGCGATCTTCATCGATCAACGCGGAGACAAAAGGCGGGCGCCACAGGGGTTCGAAGCTATGGCGATCAGAAACAGTAGCAATGCAGTTAAAACGGGTATTCACAAAGATCGCCCGACCCTGATTGTCGACACCCACATCATGGGCATCCAACTGTCCTGTGTTATGCACCACACGGGGGACATAACAGGCATCGAAACGGTTATTGACCCGCTGCTCAGGCTCAAGAACATTTTGAAAACGCAAAATTTGAAAAGCACCTGACAGCGTCAACCCGCCATTTTCATCAAGGCAAAGACCCATAGGCTTAGGCATCGCCGATTGGTGAATATTGATGCCACCCTAACCGTTGCGACCGATTAAATACAATATATTAGACTGATAAGACGTGAAGGCAAAAGAGATATTCAGCCCCGCGAGCCGCGCTAACAAACCCGGGGATACCGAGTATTGAATCTGTGAAGTACCCGAATCAGTTTGGGTGTCGGAAGTTTCTTCTGCAACGTCGGGGATAGGGGTTGAATCGGTCATTATCAAGGTCTCCAAACAACTGTCATCGCATGACGTTGTTAATTAATTAGCTTAAAATAGATCCACGTTTCAACCAAATCGGCACCGCCCGAAACTCAATTAGGCTTTGAGGCTAGGCTCGCTAGGAATTTATAGACTATTCACATTTCAATTAGGGTACCCCAATAAGTAGCTTATCAGTAGAATTTTGCCGTATTTAAACTACTAATTTGGTGCGTCGGCAAACTTAATCTTATTGAGTAATATTGGCCTCTCGACTCAGATGTAAGCTCTCCACCCTCCTCAG
>Ga0075441_10000712_pt1 | contig 16693 bp, 13 predicted proteins | sample CoawatmetaG00DNA_FD_71582 | JGI IMG/M metagenome (GOLD analysis project Ga0075441, IMG submission 71582) | Marine microbial communities from the West Antarctic Peninsula - Coastal water metaG002-DNA | ecosystem: Environmental > Aquatic > Marine > Coastal | place: Atlantic Ocean: West Antarctic...
GTTTTGTTGGGCCTATGAAAATTAGTGCTCAAGCCAGTCTAGATGCTGCATGGCAGGATAAGGTGTCAGTGCCCCTAGCGACCTACGAAATCCCCCTGTGGCATTCAGTGGGCCGTGGCGCGCGTTTGTCCACTTTATGTGGAGAGGGTATTAAAACCACGTTAGTTGATGAACGCATGACGCGCTCTATCTTACTAGAAGCTAAGGATGCGAGTCAGGTTCTTGGTGCTTGGCAATCTATTCAGATGCGACAAGAAGAAATGCAAGGCATCGTGAGCCAAACCAGCCGCTTCGCCCAACTAATTAATATGAACATGCAGATTGTGGCTAATTTGCTGTATCTGCGTTTGGAATTTAAAACTGGGGATGCCTCCGGCCATAATATGGTGACTCAAGCCGCAGATAACCTCATGCAATGGGTTTTGCATCAATACCCACAGCTTAGCTACAGCTCTATCTCCGGCAACTATTGCAGTGATAAAAAGGCCACCGCCGTCAACGGCATTTTAGGTCGTGGTAAATATGTGGTGGCAGAACTCACTGTGCCAAGGGAGTTGTGTCAACGCAAACTGCTTACGACACCTGAAAAAGTGGTTGATCTGAACATTAAGAAAAACCTGCTGGGCACGCTAATGGCGGGTGGCTTGCGCAGCGCTAATGCCCATTTTGCCAACATGCTACTGGGGTTTTATTTGGCCACCGGCCAGGACGCGGCTAATATTATCGAAGGCTCACAAGGCATGGTGCATGCGGAAGTCAAAGCCGGTGACCTGTATTTTTCTTGCACCTTACCCAATATTATTGTGGGCACGGTTGGTAACGGCAAAGGGTTAGACTTTGTCACCCAAAATTTGGCCAAACTTGGATGTGACCAGCAGGCCGAAGCGGGTGCCAATGCACGCCGTTTAGCACAGATTTGTGCGGCGACCGTTTTATGTGGTGAACTGTCGTTACTTGCAGCACAAACTAATCCAGGTGAACTTATGCAAGCCCATTTAAAGTTAGAGCGTTAAATGAACGATCAAACCAATCGCCGTAAACGGCAGCACATTGAAGTTATTGGCCGTGACGCCGGTGTAGAGCGTAATGGCCGATTTTTTGATGGCATGCAGTTACAACACCGGGCCATGCCAGAAATTAATTTAGACGACGTTGATCCCAGTGTGGAATTTATGGGTAAACAGCTGAGTTTTCCGTTGCTAATTTCATCAATGACCGGCGGTGACGATGTATTAGTGGCCAAGGTAAATCAACACTTGGCCGAAGCCGCACAAATTACGGGTGTGGCCATGGGTGTGGGTTCACAGCGAGTGATGTTAGAAGATAGTAAAGCGCAGGCTAGTTTTGATTTACGCCGTTATGCGCCAGACGCATTGTTATTTGCCAACATGGGTGCCATTCAGCTTAATAATGGTATGGGTGCAGCTCAACTGCAGCAGGCCATCGACGTGCTAGGAGCAGATGCTATTTTCCTGCATCTTAATCCATTGCAAGAAGCTGTGCAGCCAGAGGGTGATACCAATTTTGCTAACTTGGCCCAAGCTATCGGTCATGCTCAGCAGCAGCTTAAGGTACCGATCGTCCTCAAAGAAGTTGGGTCAGGCCTGAGTGTGTTGGACATTGAGTTAGGTTTACGGCATGGCATCCGCTGGTTTGACGTCGCCGGGCGCGGCGGCACTTCATGGGCTCGTATTGAACAACAGCGCCGTGAAGATGCTCATACCCTAGGGTTTACCCTGCAAGATTGGGGCATCCCTACGCCTTTAGCACTAAGAAACGCTCGTCCATATATGCAGCAAGCAAATTTCATTGCCAGTGGCGGCTTGCGCAATGGGCTAGACTTAGTAAAGAGTGTTATAATGGGCGGCTCTTTAGGTGGTGTCGCTAAACCGCTTTTGGCGCCAGCCATGGAATCCACTGCAGCTGTAGTTGAAGCCATAGAGGCTTTGAAAAAAGAGTTTGTCACCGCTATGTTTCTGTTATCTGCTAGTAATGTAGATGATTTGCACTTAAATGATTCCTTAGTTCTTAGTGAAGGTTAGTTTGACACCTTTATACTTCATTAAGTTTGTAGCAGGGAAGGTCGAGAAGTTATATGCCCGTTGGTATTGATGATATAAGTTTTTATACCGCTAATTTTAGCCTTGATCTGCAAGAGCTAGCGGCCCACAACGGCTCCGATGCCGCCAAATACACTGTTGGTATAGGCCAAGAGCGTATGAGTGTGCCCGGTGCCGATGAAGATGTAGTTACCATGGCGGCAAACGCCTGCATGCCTTTGTTAGAAGGTATGGTAGAGCGTGGTGAAGATCCAGGTGCCATCAGAACTATTTTGTTTGCTACGGAAACGGGTATCGATCAATCCAAGGCTGCTGGGGTGTATTTACATTCGTTGCTCAAAATGAGCCCGCGTTGCCGGGTAGTTGAGCTCAAGCAAGCCTGTTACAGTGCCACCGCTGCGGTGCAACTAGCAACCGCTTGGGTTGCCCGTAAGCCCAACGAAAAAGTATTGGTGATTGCCTCTGATATCGCCCGTTACGAACGTCAAACACCGGGTGAAGCTACCCAAGGCTGCGGCGCAGTAGCCATGATCGTGAGTGCAGAGCCAAGGCTTATTGTGCTTGATCCAGAGACTGGAGTTCACACAGAAGATGTGATGGACTTTTGGCGGCCTAACTATCGCTCTACAGCATTGGTCGATGGTAAATACTCTACCAAAGTTTATTTACGGTGCGTGCGTTCTGCATGGCAAGATTTCAAGCAACAAAGTGATTTGAAATTTGCTGATTTTGATTACTTCTGCTACCACTTACCTTTTAGTCGTATGGCTCAAAAAGCCCACAATCATCTGGCTAATGGCAATGCCCATCACTTGAGTGAACAAACCCTAGACGATCAAATTTCTTCTAGCCTTATTTACAATCGCATTACCGGCAATAGCTATACGGCTGCGATGTATATTGGATTAATTTCTTTGCTAGACAATACAGCTGCTAATCTGACCGGCAAACGCATTGGTTTTTTTAGTTATGGCTCGGGCAGTGTGGGTGAGTTTTTTACAGGCACGCTGGTGAAGGGCTATCAGAAGATGCTGCATAAGCAGAGCCACCAGGCTATGCTCGCAGCACGCAAGGCCCTAAGTTATGCCGACTACCAGAAGATGTATGCTTTTGAAGTGCCTACTGACGGTGGCGACCATGAGTTTGAACAGCAAACGACTGGCAAGTTTCGCCTCATGGGGATTAGTCAACACAAACGCCTTTATCAGGTGCGATGACTGCGTCTGACTCTGCCGCTCGGCTAGCTTATTCCTTGGTGAGAGTGCCGGGTAAGGTTATTGTCAGTGGCGAACACGCTGTGGTTTATGGTACTCCTGCCTTAGCCTGTGCTATTCAAAAATATGCCTTTGCTAAGGTTACTAGCAGTGATGCCCATGGCGTCTACCTTAAAGTGCCGGCCTTTGGTATTGATCAGCATTTCAGTAATATTCAGCTAGCCCAGCTAGCCCAAGCAACCTATTTGCGCCATCAACAATTCCTTAGCCATGCCGCCTTGTTATCCAGTGTAGTGGTCAATTCGGCACAATTTTTTGCGGCTGCTATAGGCGCTAGTGGGCTGGTTGATGTTCTATCCCACTCACAGGGCCTAGAGATAGAACTCAGTATGGATCTGGTTGCGGGTGGCGGTATGGGTTCATCGGCAGCTCTGGTGGCCGCCATGTTGGCTGCAGCCTTTAAACACCTAGGGCAGCCATTAACAGCGGCGCAACTAATATCGAAAACCACCCAAAGCGAGCACTGGCAGCATGGACGATCGAGTGGCTTAGATCCTTACGTGTGTGTGATGGGTGGTTTACAACGCTACCAAAAGGGCCTTGCTGAGCGCCAAGCGGTGAGCCAGTTATGGCCATTGTTTTTAGTCACCACAGGCAAACCAGACAGTTCTACAGGTGAGTGTGTAGAAGCGGTTAAACAACAAAACTTTCCAGCCTCCCTTTGGGACGAGTTTGCGAGGGTACAACAAAACCTGCTGCAATGTATGTTACACAACACCCACCTTAACGACCCTAACATCAGCTCTGGCAGCGCCAAGGTTAATGAGGCGTGCATGGTTAGCGCCATCGCAGCTAATCACCAACTGCTGCAGCATATTGGTGTAGTACCCAATAGGGTGGCAGGGTTTATTGCTCAAATAGAAACCGGTGGCGGGGCTGCAAAAATATGTGGTGCCGGCAGTGTAGTGGGTGACCAAGCCGGTGTGGTTTTGGTGCTGGGTTTAGGGCCCATGGATCTGCAAAAAATCTGTAAAGACTATGGTTATAGCGTCCAACAAATGCAACCAGATCTAGAGGGGGTGTTTTACTTTGACTAGTTCAAGTGTGATTGCATCAGCCCCAGCTAACACCATGCTCATGGGGGAGCACGCGGTGTTGTTTGGCCATAGTGCTCTAGTTTGTGCCTTAACCCAGCGCATCTACGTGAGGGCCAATAAGCGCACCGATGGACAGCTAGTGATCGTCTCCGCCTTAGGCCGTTTTCAATGTGCACTGATTGATCTACCATCTCAGCTGCGCCTAGAGTCGCCTTTTAGTTTTGTATTGCAGGCCCTTGCCTTATGTGAGCTCACAGAGGGTGTGCAGCTAATGATTGAATCAGAATTTGAGCATACCTTAGGCCTAGGATCATCAGCCGCCGTCACCGTGGCTAGCTTGGGGGCTATGGCACTACTTAACCAAGGCCGGTTTGATGCTCAGACAGTCATGCAGTTGGGTATTGAGTCAATTCGTAAAGTCCAAGGTCGCGGCTCTGGTGCTGATGTTGCGGCTAGTGCGCTAGGCGGCATGGTTAAATTTAAGGCTGAGCCTGTGACTGCTCAAAAGGTCCAATTATCTGAGCATGCGTGGCACAGCGCACCCAACCTGCAGCTCGTTTATTGTGGTTATAAAACGCCCACGCCAATGGTTATCGAGCAAGTGGCTCAGGCAGCTTTGCATGAACCGCAGCGGTTTGCTCAACTCTATGAACAAATGGGAGCCTGTATTGAAACCGCTGTGAAGGCGCTAAATAGTCAGGAATGGCGCACGTTTTCTCAGTCTATGAATCAATACCAGAGTTTTATGCGAGCTCTTGGTGTGAGTGATGCAACCATCGAGTCCATCATTCAGTTGGCCCAAGAAAAGGCGCCACTAGGGGCCTTGTTTGGCGCTAAAATAGCGGGTTCTGGCCTAGGCGATTGTGTGCTCTTGCTTGGCAGTGAACGGCTCGATTGGCCCCACCCACAAATATCAGTACAAATAGACCCCCAAGGCCTGCGTCAAGAAACATCCCTGCCTAGCCAAATCCTCTTCGAGAAGCTGTTATGAGCCCCCATGCAATAAACGTAATGTCTGTTAACCATTGGCTTGATCAGGTTTTGGGTGCTACCAAGCATAATGACCCAGCAGCCCAAGCCAGCGCCTATGCGCCCAGTAATATTGCCTTAAGCAAGTATTGGGGCAAGCGTGAGGCGCATTTTAATTTACCAGTCACTGGCTCCTTGTCCATCTCACTAGCTGAGCATGGCACCAATACAGGCCTCTCAGTGATCGATGCGGCCATGCATCAAGTGATCCTTAACGGTGAAGAAGTTGATGCCAGTCAGAGTTTTGCCATCAAACTGAGCCAGTGGTTAGATCGAGTGCTGCCAAGCCATGTAAAATTGCGCGTAGAGACGCACAATAGCGTTCCAACAGCTGCAGGATTAGCCTCATCTGCCAGTGGTTTTGCCGCTTTAACCTTGGCCACCAATAGTCTCATGGGCTGGCAGCTTACAGAGCCTCAGCTATCGGCATTAGCTCGCTTAGGGAGCGGTAGTGCGTGTCGATCTTTGTGGCATGGCTTTGTTAAATGGCAAGTTGGGGAGCAGCCCGACGGTAGCGATAGTATTGCTGCTCCCTTAGTGCAGCAGTGGCCGCAGCTGCGCATAGGGTTATTAACTATTTCAAGCCAAACAAAAGCCGTTTCTTCTCGTGCGGGTATGGCTAGAACAGTGGCTACTTCTGCTCTTTATAAGCAGTGGCCACAGCAAGCTGAGTTTGACCTAGTAACCATTGAAACGGCCATCGAAGCTGGAGATTTTGAAACTATGGCTAAAACGGCAGAACATAATGCCATGAGTATGCACGCTACTATGGCTGCTGCATGGCCACCTCTGGTTTATTGGCGACCTGAATCCTTAACGCAAATGCACAGAGTATGGCAATTACGTCAACAAGGACTGTCGCTTTTCCTCACCATGGATGCCGGCCCCAACCTAAAACTGCTGTTTGAAGCTAAGCATCAATCAGATGTGCAGGCTGCCTTTCCTGAAGTTCAAATCATCACCCCGTTTGAGTAAAATATGACTGGGTATTCGCCAATAACATAATGCCCTATCCATGCATCCATTCATGCATGCATGCCAGTCATCTGTGGGTCACACAAAGCCTTATCTTGAAAATCTATCAGCGTTAGTGGCGGAAGTTGGGTAAGACTTATTTCTTTGCCGCTATAATCATGTAACTAGTTGATATAAAACAGTAAAAAAATTAAAAAAAGCGCGCTCTATAAAGCCAAATTAATTGCAATATTTATCTTTGAATACGCCGAAATTTCTTGTATCCTTGCCCATGTGTTGGCATGACTGATGGTTACATATTTACATGGTTAGATAGTTACATGGTTGCATAGTTATATGGTTTAGACAGTAACCTAGTGATTAGCAAGTGACGCATCACTGCATAACCTGTGTCATTGATTTACTTGGGTGTTGGTAAAAGAGAATGCAAGCATGAAAAAAACTGCTTTAGATGCCATAGACATACGCATTTTGTGCGCGGTGCAACAAAATGGAAAAATCAGTAAATTTAAGCTGGCTGAGCTTGTCAATCTATCACCAACACCTTGTTGGGTGAGGCTTGATAAACTCAAGAAGTTAGGCATCATCACAGGCTACCGGTCCGACATTGATATTGCGCGGATTATTGATGTGACTAAAGTGATTGTCACAGTGTCGCTAAAATCCCATAACAAGTCTAACCTTGATCGCTTTGAGGCCTATATACGCCAAATTGATGAAATCGTTGAATGTTACTCCACCGGCGGTGGTGTTGATTATGTGATGACCATAGTGTCTAAAAACCTGTCTAGTTTTCAGTATTTAATCGAACAATTTCTCAACGACGAAATTGGCATTGACCGTTATTATATTTACATAGTGACCAAACAGGTGAAACACACCTCTCCAAATCTCGCCAAACTACTGGCGGACTAGTACTAATTGTTTTACCTAGTGTGGGCTAAGCTGACCAGAGCTGAACTGACTTGTTCGGAGCTGAGCAGAGTACTAGCGCCTATGGTTGCTGATCTGTGGTGAGAACCGCCTGTGGCGGCATTCACGTGCATCTTCAATACCTTCAAAAAAAATACTCCAAATGGACTTTCTAGCACCAAAAAATAGACTAAATAGACTTGTCACTGGTTTTTTTTAGTCCGTTTTAGTGCAAGAGTTAGCTTATAGTTTCGTTTTCAAAACCAGCAGCAAATTGTGTCTGCTAAGACTAGTGAATGAACCTACGAGGATGACAAAATGACAGCAATTAAAGAATTTGGTTTTGGTACACAGATTCGTAAATCGCCTTTTTTTGATGCGACGGTACGCTGGGGAGCCACCAATTTTTCGGTCTATAATCACATGTATATTCCAAGGGATTTTGGTAATCCTGAAGAGAATTTTTGGAGCTTAGTAAATGATGCAATTCTATGTGATGTTGCGGTTGAGCGGCAGGTAGAGGTCACTGGCCCAGATGCTACTAAATTTGTGCAATTGCTGGTTTCACGTGACCTATCTCAATGTGCGGTTGGTCAGTGCAAATATGTGCTGCTCACCAACGCCCAAGGTGGTATTTTGAATGATCCGATACTTCTGCGTCTGGCCGAAAACCACTTTTGGATCTCGTTGGCCGATAGTGATATTTTACTCTGGGCACAGGGCGTTGCTGTTTACTCAGGGCTGGATGTGCACCTTTGTGAGCCCGATGTTTCACCTCTGCAACTACAAGGCCCGCAATCGGGTGTCATCATGCAATCACTGTTTGGTGAAGACATAGCTGACCTCAAATATTACTGGCTACGTGAATATGATTTAGATGGTATTCCTTTAATTGTTTCTCGCACTGGTTGGTCAAGCGAGTTGGGTTATGAGATCTACTTACGTGATGCCTCAAAAGGTGACCTTTTATGGGAAAAAATAATGGCAGCAGGTCAGCCGTTTGGGCTTAAACCCGGCCATACTTCCACCATTCGCCGCATAGAAGGGGGCATGCTGTCCTACCACGCAGATATGGATATTAACACCAATCCTTATGAGTTAGGGCTTGATCGGCTAGTCGATCTGGAGGCTGACTTTGACTTTATTGGCAAACCAGCATTACAAAAAATTCGTCACCAAGGCGTTATTCGCAAGCAGGTTGGCTTAATTATTAGTGGTCCTGCAATGACCGGTCCTAATAGCAACTTTTGGGCAGTGGAAAAAGACGGCCAAGTGGTTGGAAAAATCACTTCTGCAGTGTATTCACCGCGCTTACAACAGAACATTGCTTTGGCGATGGTAGATGCCAATTTTGCTGCTCTTGGCACAGAATACCTAGTCGTAAAAGCTGATGGCAATGAAACAGCCACAGTGGTGCAAAAACCTTTCTTCGATCCTAAAAAGAAACTCACAGCCATCCCTATCCCATGCGCTGCTTAGCAGAGGGTATGCCGTCCTAACCTTTAGTTAGGGTAGCCATCAAGCCCCAGACCTTATTCAGGGGCTTGATCATTAGTGGTGCTGCAAGCACCGCTTTTAGGATTTCATCAACCCACTCAGGTGGTGATCAAAGTTGCGGTCTAAGTTTATTCAAGGCCTTTGCACCACTCATTGTGTAGATGCTAAAAAAGGGTTGGGTCGCTAGCGAACCAACACCGAACTAGCTTATCGGCCCCACCGTCTAATAAAGATAATAAGGAAACCAACAGATGAAGACTGAGCAGCTAGATGAACCGGCAGTTATTGTGGCAAGCAAAGATTCACTAGGGGTTCTGCGGCTTACCCTGAACAACTCGGCTAGGCGCAATGCCTTGTCTGAAGCGATGTTGATGCAGTTGCATTGCGCCATCACGGACGCTGCCACCGACACCTCGGTACGGGTGATTGTATTGGCGGCTATGGGCCCTGTATTTTGTGCTGGGCATGACCTTAAACAACTCACCGCTGGTCGAAAAAACAAAGACAATGGCCAAGCTTATTTCACAAAAATAATGCGTCTATGCTCAACGCTAATGCAAGCTATTGTTAATAACCCTAAGCCGGTTATTGCAGAAGTCTCTGGCGTGGCCACCGCTGCTGGATGTCAGTTAGTGGCAAGTTGTGATCTGGCGTATGCGCAAGATACCACCCAGTTCAGCACGCCTGGGGTAAATATTGGTTTGTTCTGCTCGACACCGATGGTGGCCCTATCGCGCAATGTAAGCAGCAAACATGCGTTAGAAATGCTGTTAACAGGCGACCTGATTTCGGCTCACAGAGCCGCAGAAATTGGGCTTATTAATGCGGTGACAACAGCCGATAATCTGACCTCAAAAGTCATGGAAGTGGCCATGAAAATTGCTGCTAAATCGGGTGTTACACTCGCCATTGGCAAGCGAGCTTTTTATCAACAGCAAGAAATGACTTTATCAGAGGCCTATGTTTTTGGTGCTGAGGTGATGGTTGGTAATATGCTCACGCAGGACGCGGAAGAGGGCATTAATGCCTTTATTGAAAAACGCATGCCCACCTGGAGTGACCAATAAATGGCTCATACATCATTCGCATATAACCATGAATTAGTGCGCAATCCTGCTAACTACCAGCCCCTTACGCCACTGGGTTTCTTGGAGCGGGCAGCCAGTGTTTTTCCTGATCATGTGGCCATTATTCACGGCCAAGCCAAGCAAACTTACCATGAGTTTTTTACCCGTTCACGGCAATTGGCGGCAGCATTAGCGGCACACAGCATCAGTAAAGGCGACACCGTGTCGGTCATGCTTGCCAATACGCCTGCTATGTTGGAGTGCCATTATGGCGTGCCCATGTGCCAGGCTGTGCTGCATTCTATTAATACTAGATTAGACCCAAACACCATTGCCTTTCAACTTGATCATGCTGAAGCCAAGGTGGTCATTGTTGACTGTGAATATGCACCAATCATGCAGCAAGCATTAGACTTGGCGTCAGTTAAGCCACTGTTAATAGTATACGACGATGTTGAATTTACTGGTCATCGTCAGGCTATTGATGGGCTTGACTATGGGGCTTTTGTGGCCCAAGGCGATACAAACTTTGCCTGGCAAATGCCTGATGATGAGTGGGACGCAATCTCAATCAATTACACCTCAGGCACGACAGGTGATCCTAAGGGTGTGGTTTCCCATCATCGTGGCGCTTATTTATTGGCGCAGGGTAACGCCCTCACCACTTCGATGCCAAAGCATGCGGTGTATTTGTGGACCTTGCCCATGTTTCATTGCAATGGGTGGTGTTTTCCATGGACCTTGTCGGCGGTGGCTGGCACCCATGTGTGCCTGCGTCAGGTTCGTGCTGATCAAATTTGGTATGCACTGAAGCAACATAAAGTCACCCACCTGTGCGGTGCACCCATTGTGATGTCGATTATTTTAGACGATAAGATTAATCATCAACTGTGTCATCGAGTTCAATTTCTTACTGCAGCGGCCCCGCCCCCAGAAAGAACCCTTGCCGACATGAGCGCTGCCGGTTTTGATGTGATTCATTTGTACGGCTTAACTGAAACCTATGGGCCTGCCGTGGTTAATGATTGGCATGAAGCATGGAACACGCTGCCACTATCTGAGCAGGCTGGTTTAAAGGCGCGTCAGGGGGTGCGGTATTTGCCTTTAGAAGCACTCACGGTTTTGCAACCAGAGTCCATGCAGCCAGTGAAACATGACGGGCAAGACCTTGGCGAGGTCATGTTTCGGGGTAATGTGGTGATGAAGGGCTATTTTAAAAACCTAGCAGCCACTGAAAAAGCCTTTCAAGGGGGGTGGTTTCATTCGGGTGACTTGGGTGTAGTTCATGCTGATGGCTATATTCAACTAAAAGATCGCTCAAAAGACATTATTATTTCCGGCGGTGAGAACATCTCCTCTATCGAAGTAGAAGCGGCTCTTTACAAGCACCCAGCCATCGCCATTGCGGCAGTGGTGGCAATGCCCGATGCTAAATGGGGAGAACGCCCTTGTGCCTTTATCGAGTTGGTACAAGGGCAAGAGGTGTCTGCACCCGAGTTAATAGGCTGGTGCCGGGATCTATTAGCCAGCTACAAGGTGCCCAAACACATTGAATTTTGTAGCATCCCCAGAACGGCAACAGGCAAGATACAGAAGTTTGTGTTGCGCCAAACCGCTCGAGATTTAAGCTAAATTTAAGCTAAATTAAAGCTAAATTAAAGCTAAATGAAAGCCACATGAATGGCTAAACGATGCACACAAGCAAGTGATAATGCGCCATTATTGAATCGGGTACAGCCTGTGTTAGGGCTGATTGTAAACGCAGTAAAACACTGATTACCGCCGCAGAGTATTTTGCCCATCGACTAGCCTCGGCCATCACAAATAAAGTGACAGCCAAAAATCTCTGCCAACGTCAGTGTATCACCCGAGTCCAGAAGAGGTGTTAAAAAGGGCTTTAGATCAAGCTAGATTCCAACCTCTGGGTCATCATATTTCTGTTATCATGCAAAGCAGAGCAAGCACACAGTTAACACATGCCGCTATATAATTTAGCCTATTTGGATGGCTGAGAATGGCTGAGAATGGCTGAATATGGTTAGAGGGATGTGTTAACGCTAGGGTGTATTGCTTACAAGACCTTTGCGAGGGTGTAGGTCAGTTTTCCCTTCTGCCTTGGTCCAACTATGGCTAAGCTGACTTGGGTCTGGTTGATGCACCAAGAGCGCTAGGTCCCATCCCGAAAAGTGATAAAAGCCAAATAGGCCAGAATAACAATGAAAGGTTTTGTGCTATCTCGTCACAGCCAAGATACTGAGCAAGGTATCAACCTGACCTATTGGTTAGCCACTGATGAGGGCCCGGTGTGTCTGCAGCAAACACAGCAAGAGGCAGTGTGTTTTTTGCCACTATCCCAGCAAAAACAAACCCAAGAGTTGATCCAATCTATGGGGCTGGACCCTACTAGTTGGCGCTTTCAATCGTTACACCTGAAAACCTTCCAAAGCGAGCCCGCTGTGGCGCTTTATATGGCCAACCACAAACTGTTCCAGCAGGTGTGTGGGGTATTGCGTGAAGCGCATATTAGCCTCATGGAGCAAGATATTCAGCCCCAAGAACGCTACTTAATGGAGCGCTTTATTAGTGCGGGTTTGGTGGCAGATGGTTCTGCTACAGAGGGTGTTTTAGCCAATGCTAGAGTAAAAAGCTGTGACTACATTCCGCTTATAAAAACCCTCTCCCTAGATATTGAAACCACTATGGATGGTAAAACTATCCATAGTATTGCGATCTATGGCATGGAGCAGGAGACACCAGTGAAAAAGGTCTGGTTGCACTGGCCAAGCACTATGACCATTGAAACGCCGCAATGCTTGCCGAATTACACTCAGCTTTGTAGTAATGAAAGGCAATTATTAAAACAGTTTAGCCAGTGGGTAAAAGACTACGACCCTGATGCTATTATTGGTTGGGCTTTAGTGCAGTTTGATTTTAAAATCTTGTGTGCTCGGGCGCGAGAGTGGGGTGTGCGTTTACGGTTAGGCCGTGGGGGTGAAGAAATTCGCTGGCGTGCAGAGCAAGGTAACCGTCCAGCCAAACTCTATATGCCTGGGCGTGTGGCTTTAGATGGTATTGAAGTGATGCGCTCAGCAACCTGGCAGTTTGAATCCTTCGCCTTAGAAAATGTAGCTCAGCAGTTACTAGGGCGGGGCAAAGACATCACCAAGCCACAAGACCGTGGTGAAGAAATTCAGCGCATGTATCGACAAGACCCCGCCGCGTTAGTCAAATATAACCTCGAAGATTGCCATCTAGTGTGGGACATTTTTATTAAGGCCAAGTTAATGGCTTTTCTTATTGAACGGGCTCGATTAACTGGTTTGCCGATGGATCGAATCGGCGGTTCGTCGCAAGCGTTCGATCATTTATATTTGCCACGCTTGCACCGTCAAGGTTACGTTGCCCCAGCCTTTGCTTCGGGTCAGGCGGGTGATAGCCCTGGTGGTTTTGTGATGGACTCTAGGCCAGGCCTATACCGTAACGTGTTGGTGTTAGACTTCAAAAGTCTGTACCCAAGTATTATTCGCAGCTTCAAAATTGACCCTCTAGGTTTAATTCAAGGGTTACAGGAGGAGGATGCGGTAAACGGCTATAAGGGCGCCCAATTTAGTCGTAAACAAAGTATTTTGCCAGACATTATTGGTGATTTATGGGCCGCAAGAGACGTGGCGAAAGCCAACAAGAACACCCCCTTATCGACGTCGATAAAAATTGTGATGAACGCATGTTATGGCGTTTTAGGATCGAGTGTGTGTCGTTTTTATGATCAACGTTTAGCCAGTTCTATTACACTGCGTGGTCATGCCATCTTAAATCAAACCAAAGACATTATTCAGCAACAAGGCATGCAAGTCATTTACGGTGATACAGATTCTGTATTTGTATGGTTAGGTGACCAAAGTATGGCTTTAGATGAGGTTCAAGCCAAAGGTAATACATTAGCGCAGATGTTAAATGAGTGGTGGACGCATCATGTGCAAACTGAATTTAACCTTAAAAGCTATTTGGAAATTGAGTTTGAAACCTACTTTAGCCGCTTTGTTATGCCCACCATAAGAGGCCAAGAAACAGGTAGTAAAAAGCGCTATGCAGGGGTAACAGTTGCCCCAGATGGCGCAGAAAAAATGCTTTTCAAGGGCCTAGAGCAAGTGCGCACAGACTGGACCAAGCTGGCCAAAGAACTACAAGCGCAGCTTTATCAGCGGGTGTTTAATGACCAGCCTTATGTTGACCTCATTAAGCCTTTATTGGAACAGGTAAGGGCAGGCCAGTTGGACCATAAGTTGGTGTATCGAAAACGCCTGCGCAGGCCCCTAGATGAGTACCAAAAAAACGTACCACCCCATGTGCAAGCAGCACGAAAAGCCGAAGCGTGGCGCTTACAAAATGGATTGCCACCGGCTTATGCCAACGGTGGCTGGATCGAGTACGTGATTACCCTCACCGGCCCAGAACCCTTAGAGATGAAGCCCAATAACTACGATTACGAGCATTACATCGACCGTCAAATTGAGCCAGTAGTCGACGGTATTTTACCTTTCTTAAATGACAGTTTTGCCAAGCTTACAGAGCGCCAGCTGGGCTTGTTTTAACGGGTTAACCGCAATAAAACGATTAACTATTATAGTCTTTTCGGCTTAATGCCGTGTTCCTTGTGGGTTTTAAAATGGTCAGGGTAAATGCCATTTTTTTTAGCCTATGCCTATGACAGGTCAACTAAAAGCCAACTTATTTGTGTTACTTAATTAAATGCATGGGGAAGTCTTCAATTCTCTCACAGCCCACTTGCTCCATAATTTGTTGCAGCTGACGTTTGAGTATTTCTAAGGCTTGGTTGCCGCCTTCTGCGCCCATGGCGCAAGCCCCAAACATGGGCGCACGCCCAAGGAAAGTAAACTTAGCTCCGGAGGCCAGGGTCGATGCAATATCAGCGCCTGAGCGGATGCCACCATCCATCATCAATGTCACTGTGTCACTGTATTTTTTGGCTAGCTCCGTGAGTGGCTTAATCGTAGATTCCCCCGAGTCCAATTGCCTACCGCCATGGTTTGAGACAATCAAACCGTCAACACCTAGCCCAATGGCGATCTCTGCATCTTCTGGGTTAACAATGCCTTTGATGACTAGATTGCCTTGCCATTGGTCACGAATGGCTTTGATTTTGTCTGCTGTCAAACGCCCAGAAAAGGTCTTGTCCATAAACAGGCCAAGGTGTTGCATGTTGAGGCCATTGGGAATATATGGTTTCATGGTTTTAAATTCGGGTTGTCCTGCCAAAAGCTGTGCTAAGGCCCACCGTGGGTGGCTGGCAATTTGTAACATGTTGCGCAGGGTCATTTGTGGTGGAATCGAAAGACCGTTGCGAATTTCTTTGGGGCGGTAGGCAAAAGTAGGCGTATCAGCCAGTAACACCAAAGTTTTACAGCCTGCTTGTGCGGCACGCTCAAGCAGTTTGTCACGCAACTGGTTCTCGGTAGGGTGATAAAGCTGAAACCAGAAATCGCCTTCAGTAATTTCAGAGATGGTCTCAATACTTGCTGTTCCAACGGTACTAAGGCAAAAGGGCACGTTGTGCTGTTTTGCAGCTTGAGCCAGAATTTCGCAGGACTTGGGCCACATAAGCCCCTGCAGTCCAACCGGCGCGATACCGAAGGGTGCGTCGTAGGTTTTGCCAAATAGAGTGGTGCTTTGGGTGGCGCCTTTAAAGTCGCGTAAGTAATTTGGTCGCAGCTGAATGTCTCGAATGTCTTGGGTATTCCGAGTTAAGTTGATGTCGGAAAAACACCCCCCGGTGAGGTAGTCATAGGCAAAGCCAGGCATGCGTTGTTTGGCGCGGTCAGCTAGCATTTCAATAGAGGGGTAACGCGAATCCATGTTAATTTTCCTTCGCTAATGATCTGGTGTTAAGGCACTAACAAGTGCACTCAATAGTTTGACTGGCCCATCAATCCATTGACAGGCTGGTCATGAGTTTTAACAGTATGCCCTTGCCAGTGATTGTGCTCTAGTAGGGAGCTGTAGAATAAGGTAAATTGATCTGACCGTAGTGTGGGTGTTAGGTATGAATAAAGTTGAACAAATTAGCCAAGCCATAGAAGATGGCATTCGGCAGTGTCGTTGGTTGCCAGGTGATAAATTGCCTGGACAGTTGGCGCTGATGAAAAGTTTTGATGTGTCTCGTACTTGTTTAAGAGAAGCCATCACCAGTTTAGAAGTGAAGGGGTTAGTAACCACTCGACATGGGTCGGGTTGTTATGTGAATAACTTGTTTGAGGCGCAATTTGCCAAACCTATGTCTGGAGTAGAGATTAATTCGGTAGCGTTACAGCTGTCCGTAATGGAAATGCGCTTGGTATTAGAAGTCGCTGCAGTGCAATATGTATGCGAGCGTGCAACAGATGATGAATTGGCAGCGATAGATGTGGGGTATAAGGCCATGATGCAAGCCAAAGGCACTGCTCTTCAAAAAGCCAAGGCAGACTTGAACTTTCATATGTTAATTGCAGAGTCTTGTCATAACCTGATTATTGTGTCTTTGGGTCAATTATTTTATCGTCATTTTTTTAATGCCATTCATGGCACTTTATTTAGGGCGGCAGGCCATGATGCAAGGCTGTCTGCCGAAATCTCAGCGGCGCTGGTTGTGCAGCATCAAGCCATTCATGCAGCCGTTATGATGCGAGACAGCCATGGGGCTAAGGTTGCGGCCCAAGAGCATATTCGATACTCAATGGCTTTGTTAGAGCGTCAAGCTTAATGTGGCTTTATTGAGCATAGGTAGGATTGCTAGAAAGGCGTTAAGAGCTTGTTCTTACGGCTTAATGAGGGTAAAATTAGCGCCT
>Ga0075441_10000713_pt1 | contig 16684 bp, 18 predicted proteins | sample CoawatmetaG00DNA_FD_71582 | JGI IMG/M metagenome (GOLD analysis project Ga0075441, IMG submission 71582) | Marine microbial communities from the West Antarctic Peninsula - Coastal water metaG002-DNA | ecosystem: Environmental > Aquatic > Marine > Coastal | place: Atlantic Ocean: West Antarctic...
AGCCTAATAAAGAGGGGCATCAACATGGGTGATCGAGCAGGTAGCCAAGCTGGGCTGGGGTGATTGTCACCACGCCATCAGCCAACGACGGCCACAAGAAGCGGCCGCTCTCCAGCCGCTTGGCGTAGAGCGACATGCCCAGTCAATCGTGCAAAGGATCTTGATCAGCTTGCCGCCTTTGCCACGGAACACATAGAGGTCGCCGCCGTGCGGATCTCGCTTGAAGGCTTCCTGCACCAGCAAGCCCAGCGAGTTCATGCCGCGGCGCATATCGGTGTGGCCGGTCGCAATCCACAGCCGCACGCCCCGACGCAATCGGGATCACCGTAGGCATCCATCTGCCAGTGCCGCCACGGCAGCCTTCAGCGTCGCCGCGTCGACCGCGCCCGTGATCCGCATGCGAGCCCCAGTCGCAAACACGATCTCGATCGACCCGCCGCTGCTGGCCGGCGCGACTGGACAGGGCATCGGTCCTGCTTACGCTGTTTGGATAAGCGATTAAATGCAGGACCTGGCGTGCGTCCATTCATCGCGGGCGAGATCAAATCGGTGCACCCGGGCGAGATCATCGGAATCCGCAATCGCGCGCCACAAGCGACCGGCTGCATACGCACGCGCGTCGAAATCGCAGTCAAACGGCAGTTCGGCCGCATATGACGCGCCGAGCACTGGCGCGTCTTTGGACCAAATGCGGTGGTCCACCGCACCGATGCGCAGCACGGCATGCCAGCCGTCGACGGCGCGACGCACCTGGCCAGCTGTAAGGTCGAGCAGTGGCCGAGACGGCGCGCCGCCGTCGTCGGCCCCTGCGACCTTGACCGGAACGACCGCCGCGAGAACTTCTGGCGCCCAAAGATCGTCTGCTCGTCGAACGACCTCTGCGGGTCATGGGCGAAAGCAGAGACCCCATTTCCTCCTGAATTCTTGTGTCACTTCGACATCGGGACTGTTGGCGATCATCGCCTCAAAGTCGCGTCGATAGTCCGCGTTGCGACGAAGACATTCGCTGGCGATGTCGGTGATTTCGGCGTCTAGTAGGCTCTTGTAGGAATCAGGCGACCGCCAGTCGAATTCAGGCATTGCTTCCGCCCCATTGCACGCGGCTAACAAGGATTGCGGCGCAATAGGTATGAACGAAGCGGTTGTAGGAAGCCCCCAGTTTGGCACCACGTGGTGCTTCTGGATGACCACGCTCTGGCCGGAGAAGATCATTTCCGGATAGATGCTTTAGCTGACAAGCTTCTACTGATTTGACCTCGAGCCGCGCAAAAGACGTCCCTGCTTGGTCATCCACTTCGCCCGCGCCAAATGGCTCTCGTATGCATTGCGCGCACGGTCCGGCTCACCCTCAGGATCGATATGCAGGACTATTCGAGCGACTTCCCGCCAGTCCGCGCCCTCACCCTCAGCTTGTAGAAGGCGAATGTACGTTACAACGTGCCCCTCATCGTAAGGCGTCAGCACAGACCCGGCGGGGGCCAGGTCAGCCACGTTAGGATCGAGCGGTGGGGTCTGCATGATCTTACGGTTGCGGAATCTACAATCCAGCGGTCCACAGGGCCGCACTTTGTTAAGTATATCGAGGTGCAATATACTGAACAAGCGGCATCTTTGCCCGCATGGATTTGCGGGAGACATTCGCCACCAACTTGCGTCGTTTACGCAATGCGAGGGGATGGTCTCAAGACGAACTTGCTCTGGAGGCTGAGATAAGCAGGAGCTATCTGAGCCAACTGGAGAAGGGCGTATACTACGTCAGCATAAAGATCATTGGCCGCCTTGCCGATAAGCTCGACGTCGAACCTGATGAGTTCCTAAAACGGATGGCAAAGAAGGGTCGCGCCAAATAGGCGCGACCTCTGCGAGAGCCGGGCCGAGGCCCGGCGAGCGCCGGACGCGGATACGCTTCACCCGGCTTGCCGGATCGGCGGCGGTGCATCAGGTATCGACCGAAGCCGCGCCAACCGTTCCCGATTGCGCGGCTCGCAGCGTCAGATTGCATGCTCCATCAAGCGCTTTGCCTTGCCTTCCAGCTCAAGCCGCGTGTCCTGATGAGCCTTGCCTCGGGCAAACGAGGTAAATGCCTTGCACGAAATCAAGGATGCTTTCCGGCTTGCGGTTTTCCTCGCCGAGACGGTCTCGATGATCTTCGAGGTATCGGATTTGGAAAACCCGCCTTTGCGGAGGAATGTCTCCCGGTCCTCGTCGGTGCGGGCGACGATCCGCTCCCGAGCCGCCTTAATCCCCACGACGAATGGCGCGGGCCAGGAATTGGCAAAGCTGGTCAATGCCGGGGCGGCTTCATGCGCGAAACGTTGGGCTGCGAACTTCGAATGCCGGATCGTGATCTCTTCGAAATTCTCCACGCCCCAAAGATTGCGGTTCATGCAGACGGCGCGAAGATAGAAACTCGCAATCCCAAGCGTCTTGCTGCCGACTTCGCTGTTCCAGAAGTAAAAGCCTCGGAAATACAAATCCGGCGATCCATCTGCCAGACGTCCCGCTTCGATCGGATTGGTGTCGTCGACCAGAAACAGGAACACATCCCGGTCACTGGCATCGAGCGTGGTCGTGTCCTTGGTCACGTCCACAAAGGGATTGTGGGTCATCGTCGCCCAGTTCATCACGCCCGGGACCTTCCAACGTATGTCACCCGTCACATTGCCCGCGATCTTTATGACCGCGGCGACCAACTCATGATCCCAGATGCGGCCATAGTCCAGCGCAGCAACGAGCGCGAAACGCCATATCGCCGCGCCGTCGCCGCGACCTGGCGCGGCGCCTATAAGCTCTCCAGTACGATCTTGAGCTTCTCATCCTCGGACCAGAGCTGTCGCCGGCCCGTGTCCACCACCTCAAGCCGTTCGACTTGGGCACTGCGCCTATCACTGTCCATAAGGACAATACTCAACAACACGCCTCATTCGGAAAGGCGACCTCCACCGGTCTTCACCGGACGGATACACTTGCTCCCGCCACCTACCGCAATGAGTCGCCATCGATGGTCGTAGACTCGCGCGCTATCATGCTTCCGCGCCCTGGACGTTTCTGACAGAAAAAAGATCACTTCAGCAACAGTCGCGATAAACAAGGCTACGCGCGCCCTGTCCTCACTTTTTATCAGATCCTTTCAGTACGTTGAGCATCGCATCATATATTGCGGTCTTGGCACTGGTAGCATCCCAAGGAAACATGGTGGGAAGGTCAGTATTCCCATTACTCAATCCGTAGTGCAGGCTGTAGTATTTCTGTGTGAAGCCCCAGATGTTAAACACTGTACAATTTGGAGAATCCACACAGGCTTGCAAATACCTGGCAAAGACTGACGCGGCATCCGTTACCGCATTGGGATTGGATCGAAGCCCAGACTGATCCCATTCGGTAATCTGAACCTGCACACCGAGGTCAGCGTATGCCTTCATGACAGCTATGATCTCAGCGTACGTCGCCTTGGCATTGTGTGTTTCCATACCAACGCAATCGATCGGCACGCCCTCCGCCTTAAAGGCTTTCACAGCAGCTATCATGTTTGCCGTTCGATCCACGCCGTTGCGATTTGTTTGCGGAGGCGTGCCGTCGTTATCCCAATCGTTCATGCACAATATGGCATCGGGGTCCGCAGCGCGGGCAGTTCGAAACGCGATACGAAGATAGTCCGCCTTATCTGGATTTTTTCCAATCTTAGTCCAAACGATACCGTCAGTGTTGAAGGAGTTATTCCAACCCATGACTTCGTTCGTGACATCCCACGTAGTGATGACGCCAGGATATTTCTCCTTGAAATGGCCCACCACTTTTTGAATATGATTCACCAGAATCAATTCCAGCTGCTGGCTGCTGAAATTGGTCGCCGGTCCCGTTGCGCCGTCAAAAAGCCAGGGAGGATTCGACATACCCCATAGCAAGGTGTGACCGCGAACTTTCAAACCGTTTGCTTTTGCAAAATCGAGCAGATGGTCCCCCGGCCCAAAGTTAAAATTTCCCTGCACCGGCTCAATCGTCCACCATTTAAGCTGATTTCCAGGCTCCATCATGTTGAATTCGGTTGATAGAACGCTCCGGAACCATGCTGCGTCGGAATCAAAACCGTCGCCTGTCGGGTCAACCATGGTCCCGATATATAGACCTAGCTTGGCTGCAGCGGCACGCAGTGTTTCAGAATTGGGGTGAGGTTCTGGCAAAGACTGCGGTCGCCACAGGCGAGATGCTGAGGTAGTTGCAGCGCATGACGCCGAAGAACATGCATTCGTCTGTGCCACTGACGGCGCACATTGAAGAACCAGTACCAATCCAAGCGAAAGAACTTCTTTGCAAAGTCCCCTAAAAAAATACGTGATCATGGGCCAGCGTCCATATTCCGAAAAGCAAGCGCGCTAGTGATCATAATTGCAGCAACTCCTCATTAGTTTGATCCATTTACAGGCACGACAATCTTATAAACTTTCCGTGCTAGCCAGGAACGAACGATTGAAGGCGAAAAATAAATCAGAGCAACGGCTGCGACGTTGGCAAACCTCTTTGCAAATCCAATAAAAGGGTAATGGAGGAACTCATGAATCGCCTCTGAAGCGACCGAAGCTCGAGGATGCTTCGGTATCTCAAATGGCTCAAGTGGAAAATCGCCGAAAAGTAGGTAGTACTTCAAATAGTACGGCCCAATCAGATGGCGATACGATGGAATTGCGACGTTCAGTTTTTCGGCAATGCGCCTGGCTGTTTCCTGCGCCCAATAAAAATTAAAGATCAGCCATTTTACCTGCTTGAAATCGAGACCCCGTCCGACCCTGGAGATATTGGACGAATGAACACGATAATAGCCCAAGACATCGGGAGTGTAGATGACCCGGCCGAGCAGGGGTGAGCAGAGAGCAAGCCAACAATCAATAGTGTTTCCCGTCAAACCTGACGCAGAAGAAACAATCTGATCAACCGCTGATCTGAGATACGCGTTACCAGAATTTGGAGCCACCGGTATGTCTCCGAATTGAAAGATAAAACTAACTGGGTCAGAAGTTACGTGATCTTGCCTCGGCAAGATCTCGCTCGTCAGTTTGCGATCCAGGACCACCTGGAGGCGGTAGGAGATCGCAACGACATCAGCTTCCCAGATCTCTACGAGTCGCTGACACGCGTTCGGAGCTAGCCAGTCGTCGGAATCCAGGAAAAGAATGGCATCACCACTCGATGCGTTCATGCCCGCAATTAAACTAAGGGCCTGTCCCCTGTTACTGTGAAATATCGTCTTGATCCCACCAAACCTGCTTATGATGTCTCGCGAGCCGTCCGTTGAACCATCATCGACAACAACACATTCGATGTTTTCGTAGGTTTGGTTCAAAACCGAATTGATGCACTCGGCAATAAACTCAGCATAATTATAGTTTGCAATAATGATTGAAATTTTCATTGTCTGGAAAAGCTCGACGCTCTCATTGGTTCAGCCGGGCTACCGACGGACACTGGTCGACCGTCACGCCGGCAACACTCCGAAAGTCTCCTAGGAACTCTCCACCGAACCTGTTGCTACAACAACCGGTAGCGCAGAGACCTTTCGAACATTCAACACGCCCGTGATCGTTCCAGAGCATCACTGGAGATCCAGCAAGTCTGACTCGAAAATTGCGTCCACTTCGTGACTCGGTAAAATCGTGGTCCTTACGCTGAGGCGCCTACTCGACATCAGCACTCGAAACCAAATCGCAGCGAATCTTTTCCTTATCAGAAATTCATGATAGGGAATCATACCCCATTTAGTCAGAAGCTACATGCCGCTAATTCAAGCACCTATCACGGGTAACGAAGGTTTTTCCGACGCAGAACAATCTTCAGCTGCGCCCCATCTGTTGCATCGCGTATCGGTATGGGTGGTTGTCCTCTATGTAGTTCTCTCTCCGCCAGTACTTCCAATAATCGGCTGGTCGTACAACGGGGGTGGCGGCGAATTGGAGAAAATTCATCCGGCGACGTATCTGTTGATTGCGTTGTTGCCCCTAACGATGATCTATGACTGGCGTTTCCGTATCCAAGCAATGCGTTTGCTGCTTGAACCATCCTTTGTGCTCTTCATTTTCGCCAGCCTTGCTACCGCCGCTTACGCGATATTGGTCAAACAGGTCTCGGCTGCACCCTTTGTCGATACATTTTTCTCAACCATTCTAGTCGCCACCTTTACGTTAGCGTTGCCGCGCTCTGCAATTGAGCAGCTGCGTACGCTGATTGATTTCACGATACTTGTTAATGTTGTGCTGATTTTTATCGAATTCGTGACCCAGCGAGGTTTCATTTTGGGATCTAATGAAGGCTTCGGTCCAATGCGCTGGACCGGCCTACTCGGACTTCCGCTCACCGCAGCTCAAATCTTTGCAGTCTATTCTCTCATAACTTTCATTTCCTCGCCAGTTCGTCTTTCAGGGCCGGGCCCTTTTCGTATGTTTTTTTCGCTCCTTGCCCTGGTGTCGTGCCTGCTCACCGGCGGTCGAACTTCCATTGCACTCTTAGTCGGATTGCTGGCACTGTACGTATTGCTCTCGACGGCGCGTCAATTGTTGGCTGGCATGGTCAACTGGTTAGGCTTGATCTACGGACTTGTTGGCCTCGTTATCATAGCCTTCAGCATCCCGATTCTAGTCCGCATCGGCGTATTTGACGTCCTCTCGGCGCGAGTGGAGTTCGACAACGGTAGCAGTCTTGCGCGCGACACAGTGGTCGTAATTCTCGAGAATCTATCCGCAGACAAGCTATGGTTCGGGATTGAATCTGTTGATGCCTTGGCCTTACAACAATCTTACGGGCTAATTGCCATAGAAATTGCTTGGGCAAATTTCGTCCTTATTTGTGGTCTGATTTTCACGATACCTCTCTTTATTGCTTTTTGTTCTTTTTGGTTTTGGCTGTTGGCAAAATATTGCGAATACTCAGTTTTATTGGTGAGCTTTTTTACTTTGGCACACACATTTGCCTACAATAGTATTTGGAGTAAAACGACAGTATTGGCTATCACGGTCGCGATAGCGGTCTCCAATTTGCGTCGCGATCTTCCAGCGGCTCAAGCAGAGCGTCGTTCTCTCCAACTTGCTGAATAACGGCAACACCGTTTTTGTGACTGAAAACGGCGGAGGCGTCGGCGAGACGCGCTTGATCACTGACGGCGATCTCGCCAGCGTAATTCACACCGCCACCACGAAGAAACGGGCGCCGATATTTAGACCAGCTTTTGGGATGTTTATCCCTAATGAAGAGTGCTATACTGAATTTGACTGATTTTTAAGTTTGGAACGTGAGCATTGCATTCTTGCTATCTCAAAACGGATGCCGATGTTGTTGCGCGTGAATTCGACCAGCTGTCACGACCCGTTTATGGGTTGCTTGGAATTCCGATCGATGCAGTCGCTTCTAGCAAGGCTATTTCGTTAATTAGGATTGCGGCCCAGCACCGCAGGCCCTTCCTGATTTCGACGCCGAATGTCAATTTTCTAATTTTGAGTCAGGCAGACGGCGATTTCCGCGAATCCCTTTCTATGAGCGACCTCTGTCTCGTTGATGGTGCGCCGATCGTTTTGCTCGCAAAGCTGCTTGGCATTCCCATCAGCGGGAGGGTCGCGGGTTCGGACATATTCGAGCGACTTAAGAATGACACTTCCGGTCAATCCTTAAACGTCTTTCTTTTCGGCGGTACGGATAAGGCAGCTGCAATCGTCAGCGATCTGCTCAACAGAAGCGGAGGCCTACGATGTGTCGGAACATTGAACCCCGGATTTGGAACCGTGGAAGAAATGAGCAACAATCGTATTTTCGACGCCATAAACGGGGGGAACGCTGATTTTCTGGCGGTGTTTTTGTCCGCCGAAAAGGAGCAAAAATGGCTGTTGAGAAATCACAAATTGCTTGCAACTCCTGTTCGTTGTGGATTAGGGGGCACGATCAATTTTCACGCGGGGCTCGTCAAACGGGCTCCAAGGGGCGTCCGCAAACTTGGTCTTGAGTGGTTATGGCGCATCAAGGAAGAACCCTACCTTTGGCGCCGGTACTGGAACGATGGACGTAAACTCAGCGCTCTATGTATTATAAACGTGATCCCTCTGATAATCGAAGATCTGAGGCGGCGCAGAGCTCCCTCCAGAACTCTAACTGTTCAACAGCACGACGAAACGGCGCTTATTTTGGTCAAGCTCTCTGGAGACGCCGTTGCAGCTAATGTCCAGATTGCGATTGCCGCATTTCGAGACGCGCTTATTTCCAACAAGAAAATCGTTGTCGATCTCTCCGACGTATTAAACATCGATCATCGTTTTTTTGGGCTGCTTTTAATGTTAAGGAAGGTGCTGCGAGAACAAGGGTTGGCATTGGACTTTTGCGGAGCAAATAATAGAATCAGAAGAGTTTTCAAGTTAAACGGCTTTGTATCTCTTCTATGATTGCGCAGAGCAGCGCTACAAATATCATATGAACAAGACATTCTCCTCGAACCCCAAAGAACTCGGGTCAATCGGGAGCAAATTAGTGGCATTAACGCATCGATATCCGTGCTGCTGAAGCCGCCGAATGATCGCTCCACCATCGAGCGGGTTCGAGCGTTGCCTGTCAGTTAGGATTTCGCACAATATCGGTACCTTTCGGCCGCTTTTGTCTAGCAATCGCGGCATCCCATCGAGGACCGCCGCTTCGAAGCCTTCCACGTCGATTTTCATGAGACCGATCCGATCCAAATCAATCGAATTTTGCGCCACATACTCATCGAACGGAACAACATCGACCTCACGTATCTCGGTGAGTTGCTCTGCATGATCCAGAAAGCCGGGCAATAACGAACTCGATCCAACGTTGATATCGTAATTATCGAAATTATCTTTTTGCGGCGGAACGATTGACATCTTTAGACGCTCCTGCCGCGCGCCACACGCCTTGTTATTCGGAAAGATCGAATAATCCGGGTTGCGGTTTGCCAAACGGCGAAGGAACTCAAAATATTGGGGAACTGGTTCGAAGCTATGAACGGCACCATTCTTGCCGACATGCGACAGCGCATATGCGGACCAGTATCCGCAATTTGCGCCGATATCTATAAATGTCATACCTGAGGTTAGATGTTTATCGAAAATGCGCTCAAGAAACATCTCGTGAGTATGAAAATAATACTTCCTCATCAGCCGATGTATCGACAAATCTATCTCATACTCGACACCACCAAATTTTGTTGACGCAACGCCTTTTGGAACGCGCGAGAACTGCTCGATTGCACGTCGCCTGACCATATCAGTGAATTTCAAAGGATCTGATTTTGCATAGTTAAAGAAGAATCTGAATGTCTTTTCACTAAGCATGCTCGACCTCAATGATAGCCACCCGAATTCACGGAAGCGCTGGGAGCAGGTACGATTCGTAGAAGAGCTCATTTCCGAGGCTCGAATACGGCATCCAACGCCACCAAAAACGTCGAATAAACCTATCGAGAACTATCGTTAAATCTAGCCCTAACCTGAAATTGACCTACTAGAAATGGCCCCGGCAGGCAATCATCATTACTGCATGCTCCTCGAAAATGCCTTCCCATCCGACCATAAGATGCGATATCCAACCAAGCATGCACTCGCAAAAATCATATATGGCAAAACCAGTGAAGGCACGAGCCGACGATGGTCTTGCGCGCTTCCATGGTTGATCATCCCACAATACTCATCAATCACTTGATGGAACCACCGGCGCGCATTACCGGGATAACAAGAGTCTTGTTCTCCCTTTTGGAGCAGTTGGTTGGACTTCCACATTTTCGCTATGTGCTGGCCACGACCTGGTCGTCAGACCAGCTACCTCCCGCGTTATTGCAGTCCGGGGCCTTGGAGGTGGTGACACGGCCCTTTCATCCTAGCCTGCCTAAAAATATAATGGCGCAAATGGTTACAGTGCCGCAACTAATGCGCAAGTTTGCTGCGGCCGCCGAACTCAATTGCAATCCGGTGGGATGTTTTTGGCCAAACTGGCCAAGAGTGATCACAGTGCACGACCTTTACTATGATGTGACGCCGCAATATTACCCGCGACGCCATCGGCTCTGGTGGAATATCTTTTTTCCCTTGGCACTGCGTGCGGCGACCCGTGTAATATGCGTTTCCCGCTCCACCAGAGAGGATTTGCAACACTACCATTCGCGACAATTCGATAAGACGATCGTTGTACACAACGCAGCCGCACTTGAAGGCGCCGTTCGCAACAGGAATGGTCTGGCCGCTCTGCCTGACATCGAAGACGGCGCTCCCTACGCAATTTTTGTCGGGAACATCTCGCCGAATAAAAATCCGACGTGTCTTGCCGCAGCTCTCAAGATACTCGAACAACGCGGCCGTCCTCTCACCGTCTACCACGTCGGAAGAGACGAGGTTAGGCTGCTGGCGCTCAGCGTAGCTGATGCCGGCTTAGCCTATCCGATCAAGAATTTTGGCATACTGACCGACGAGGCGCTTGTTGCCGCCTATCGCCGCGCACGGTTTTTGATTTCGACCTCGACTCATGAAGGTTTTTGCCTGCCTATCCTGGAGGCGCAAAGTTGCGGAACTGCGGTTATTTGTTCTGACATTCCGGTACTGCGCGAAGTGGCAGGCGAAGCAGCCCTCTTTTTCGACCCGAACAACCCTACAGCACTCGCTGATTGCATTGACCGGATCATCGACCAGCCGGATCTCGGTCGCCGTTTATCAGAAGCCGGTGTGCAAAATGCCGCCCAGTTTTCTTGGGCTCGCGCCGCCAGGGAGACCGAAGCAGTTTTAAAATCAGCGATCCTCGGCTCGCAATAACGCACCGCGTTTCGGACGCGGGCCCGTTAGGGACTGTCGTTGCTCACGTCACAGGTCGGTTACGATCGGTAAGCGTCGCTGAGCGCACCTCGGCTTCGGCTGAGCCACGTTCGAAAAGTGCCTTGTGTCGCGCGAAATGTCCCATCAACTGGGTATTCACCGAAAATCTTTCTATTTTTCGATGCACGAGTTTTGGATCAATCCGACGGGACCGGATCAATGACCACGTCTCACAGAGGCGATCAGCTAGCTGGGCGATCAGAACCGGTTCGTCAACGCCGCGTTCGACCATCGAGCCGCTGACGCCCTCCTCAATAACTTCATCAAACTGCGGCAGCCGGATAGCCACCACAGGCCGCCCGACAGAAAGCATTTCCAGAAGGTAGCAAGGCATCCCCTCGAAGAAGGAGGTCAGAAAGCCTGCGTGGCATCGCGCTGCTATTGCTGCAACCTGCGCTGGAGTACAAAAGCCAGGGCGGATCGTAAATTTATCGATCAGCTTAAATTCAGCATACCTATCCGGATCGCTTGTCCCGACATAGTGAAACTCGAAGGCACCGTTAAGGCGCTCGTGAACTTCTTTAAGTGTCTTAAACATCGTCGGGGGATCCTTGAACTCGTCCAGTCGCCCGGCGAACATCACGCGAAATATGCCGTCCCTCACATCGAAATCGGCCTGCCTAAACGTTACAGTGTCGACACTTACGGCCATGCAGACAACGCGATCGCTCGCGACTTTGAACTCCTCTTCAACGCGGCGAGCAATATTCGAATTAACGCATACAATCTTGTTCGCCAGTCGGATCGCAATTTCCTCATTCGCTCGATGGAGAAACCAGTACTTTTTAATTAAAGAGTCCATTTTGTCTGCTTTTGAACCCTCCCCGTGAATGATCTGGATTGCCGGCTTTCCGAGCAACCGCGGGAACAGGGCAAATTCGAAACGCTGCAGTTCGATGCTTCCGGTCACGTTTCGCGTAACTCTGCGGATACTGCGCAAATAGCGGACAAGCCCAATGCCAAATCTAAATGTCAAGGACTGACCCAGCGATTTGGCTGCGCTATGAATCTGGTCTGCGGGGAAAAAGCTCACAGGCAAAAAATCAAACGACTGACCATCGATGTCTGCCGTCGTCACTTGGCCAAGCTTGCAGTCGCCACGGCTGTCGACACCCACAAACAGCATTCGGCAATCTGGTGGCGGATATCGCAGCATCTGCCGAACATGCGTTTCAATACCGCCAACCTTAGAACCGCGCGGATCCATCGGATGAATGAGACAGATTTGATATGTCACTTTCTTACTCCTGCTCGACTCAGCTCGCTCAACCCGTTGCCAGCGGCCGACGATGGACGGCCGTCCGCGCGAACAAGGTGAGAAGCAAAATCGCGCAACGAAAATAGCGAATTGCCAAACGTCGCGGATTGAGAATAAGACGCCAAGCCCATTCCAGATAGAGCCGTCTCACGAAAGGCGGGCAGCGAATCTGGGTGCCGGCAATAAAATCTAGCCCGCCTCCGACCCCAATAAATGCAATATTGCTTGTTTCCTCGATCGCGCGCGCGGCAAACAGCTCCTGCCGTGGAGCGCCCAAGGCCACAAAGCAGATTTTGGCGCCCGATTCCCCGATGATTGAGATCATTTCACTCGCAGCTTCCGACTGGCTGTCAAAATCCGGCGGCGGCGCATAGACGCCGCAAATCTCGAGATCTGGGCAGCTCGATACAAGGCGCTTGGCGCTCAAACACAACGTACGCAAGGTTGGGCCGACCAGAAAAACGGGAATCTTTGCAGCCGCAGCTCTCTCGCACAAAGGCAGCACAAGATCGGCCCCTGGAGCTCTTTCAATCGGAAAGCCATCAAGGCGCGCAAGCGCAGCAATCGGAAATCCGTCTGCGCTGGCGATTTCGGCCTTCTGATATGCCTTCAAAAAGCCGGGGTCCTGCCTGCGTTTCACAAGATGATCCAGATTTACGGTACACACCATGAATGATTGAGGCAGGCTAAGTCGCTGCTCAATCCGGGCGACAGCATCTGAAATCCCCGATACATTGACGCATTGCCCATCCACAACCGCCAAGGGCGGAAGAGGAGCAATTAACGCCGTCACATCGGCGGTGACATTCGCAGCAGACATGTCGTTAATCGACATCTATTCCAACCTGTTTCTCATCAGCTAGGCGACTTGGCGCTGCGTTGGAACGCCCCGAGTGTCCGAAATCAAGCGGTCAAAAAACTCCAGGACGTGATGTCGATCCGCTTCTGCCAATCGGTTCCAACGTTCGATATTTGCGATTGAAGCATTTGAATGAAGCCGACGCCATTGTGCTTTGTCGAGCATCTGCCTGACTAGCTCGCATGACCGTCGGGGATCGGCTGGGTCAATATATATTCCAGACGATCCCAACACTTCCCGAAATATCGCAGCGTCTGGGGCAATGATTGGTAATCCGCCATATTGTGCCTCGAGCAGCGGCAGACCAAGCCCTTCCTCATGCGAGGTGCACAAATAAAGATCGGACGAACTCAAGATTTCGCCCGCTTCACGATCTCTGAGAAAGCCATGCAGAGTGACCCCCGGCCGGGTGGAAAGAATCCGGACATCGTCACCCCACCCGCTGCGGCCGATGATGTGCAACTCGATAGGGCAACCCATAAGGCCGGATAAATTTTCGCATAACTCCGCCGCCGCGATAAAGTTCTTTCTCGGTTCAATCGTGCCAATGGCAACCACCTTCAACGGCTGGGGACGGGCGGGTCGATCGCCACGGTCGCCAACCGCAAGCCCCAACACGTTGCGGATGACAGGCCGGTACGGAATGATGGATGCACGCGGATCGCAATAGGCCCTCAGCTTCGTCGCCGTATCTTCCGAATTCGTGAGAAAGTTCTGAAAATGCTGAATCGCGATCCGAAAAAGCGGCGCCATATAGTATTTTCCGGCCCTGTTTAGCTGATCTCGGCGACTTAAGAGAAAGAGATCGTGTACGTAAAGCACCGACCGCTCCGGAATTAGGGAGAAATATGGCGACGGCGGAAATCCCGGAAAAACGAATACATCCCGGCGATTTCGAATACCGGCCCAGGGAAGACCAATCATTTGGGCTGCCATGACACCCAATTTACCGGTACCCGCGGGGTATGCTTTTGACGAGAATGGCGCTAAGGCACGGGCATTGAATAATTCGGCGGTTATTCGTTCGATTCCGCTAGCCCGACGGCCCATGTGCGAATGATCCAACCAGATCGTGGCTGACTTGTGCATGCCGACCCTGTCCACCGACTAAAATTCGCCGCTTTACACCGCCTACTTGAGCTGTTTAGCCGATCGCGCGGCCCCGCCCAAGGGTGAAATTCCTGCGCTCATAACCTGGACGCAAAAGGCGGCTGATTGATGGTGCTGTCCGTGGGTAAATTTCGATGCGGCCATACCAACAACGTAGGACATCATTACCGCGCGTAAAGCTGTATCGCAAAAGCAACTTTGAGGCCAAGGTTTCAGAGCAGTGATGCCGCAAAGCCTTCATCAAAGGATTTGACGACTTCCTGTAGATATTTCTTGGTCTCCGCTCCAGCGCTTTGGTAGGCGCGCGTGATGGCAGGTTTTAAATCAGGCCGACGAGTGAGGATGATGCGAATGTCGCCCCGCCCCAAATCTCGCAAATCAGGATCGCTGATCATACCTGGGTCTGAAAGGATCAGCAGGCGCGCAGGAAACAAGGACGCATTTCCTGGCGCGGTGAGATAGGACATTTTTAAAGCTTCGGCCGTTGCCGATTTTCCGCTCGCTTGGTTTCGCTGTAGCGCAGCCAGCAAAAGCCAGACATCGGCCGCGTGGGGAGCGTCGCTTAGCGAATGTCTCGCTAAAGATAGCGCGCGCTCACGCCTTGCGACTTTTTGTTGAGACGTCTGCGCATTGAACAGGCCGATTACCGGGCCGGAATGCGCGAATGCCATGTTTGCAAGCAAGTCCGCGCGAAAAGGCGCCGCCTGTGACGCCCAGTCTGAGAATGGTGACACATCAAGCTCTTGGTTTTGGGGGCCTAAATCGAAAGAATAAGTTCGAACTTTGGGCGTCGATATCTCCGCAAACAGTGTTGCGATCGAATACCAGCCCAGCAACAACGCCATTGCGAGGGTGGTGAGGCGGAAGCTTGGCAGATAATTCATCAGCAGTAGTCTCTCAAGCCAAATTAAGATCGCAAAAACGCGATCGCTCTAGATGGTCAGCAAAGCCAGAATACCTGTGGCATATACCCCAATGTCGATATTGGTGCGATACGGCCGGGTATCGGGTTTAGCGACAGGAGTGTGACCATGCACGACGTGTTTAGAACGATACAAACTGAATCTGCTTCAGCAAAGCCAGGACCAATCAACTAAATTTCGAATAGTCATCAGCTTGCAATCGCTCAGTCTTTATTTGGCCTGGTGGCTAACAGTCTGCGCGAGCCCCAGGCCAAGGATAATAGCCAAGAGCATTTGAACAGAGGGATCGGTAAAGCTTGCATCGCAAAAGGCTTCACTAAAACCGGTGACGAGGCAGGCGGCCGCGCCGACAGCATAAAACGCGTCCCGACGTCGGGTTATCGCCCCTCGGAAGAGAACGACAAAGAGCCATACCAGACAAATTGATGCAAACAGAAACCCTAAAATTCCCCAACCCAGCAATCCCGACACAATGGTATTGAGAGCGCTGGAATGAGGCAATCCATCAATGTCGCGATAAACTAGCGACAACGCTGGAAAGCTTCCCACTCCTGATCCGAACCAGGTTGCGTCGGATAACATGCGAGCAGTAGCACTGGCCTTAGCAAGATCGACGCCGGCGAAACGAACAACCGGATTGATGGCCGGAGAAGACTCGAAGCGCACCGCGATTACGCCAAGGCAGATTGTCAATACGCCGATCCCCACGACGACCGCCGTCCAGCGCTGAAGGCCAAGCCTATGGATCGAAATAAAGACGGCGACTGTAGCGAAGCCAAAGCCCACTGCAAATAAGATATTCAGCGCGGCCGCGAAGATTAGAGAAGCTACGCAGATGCTGACGCCTGCGGTGCCTGCGAGCAGCTTCGCAACATACAGGCGCAAATCCTGACGGGGGCGTCGCGTCCGGTGGCGCTCAACGATGCGAATGACAAATACCGCATTCAAAATTGAGCCGAGCGCCACGAAGGCAACCAGCGGGTCGGAATAGACATCGCTCGGCCTAATTGAGGCAAGATTCGGAAATAAGGCAAACTCGATCGCTGTGAATGACGTTATTGCGCATAATGCGAACAACACTGTCTTTGCCCGATCCCGATTCTGCGAAAGGACAGCAGTTGCGAAGCAGAGGCAAAGCAATGTTACGTAACCAAATAACGAACGAACACTCGTCCCTAAATCGATGGTGATATGGCCGGCCAAAGGCTCTCCGAGGGCCGCAGCGGCATCACGCCAAATCGGCTGTTCTACGCCATCGATCGAAAGTGGTAAGACCTGCAAAAGCACCCAAAAGAGCGGAAATGCCGCCGCAAACGCAATGCCCTGGAAAATTGAAAAAGCCCGCCGCACTTCTTCTCGAGGTGCCTGCGGCAGACCGACCATCATAAGAGCGACGAGCAGCATAAAGAGGTGCGGGCCTACCCCACCATTGCTCATAGCGAGGACTGGCGCCCCAGCAATGAGAATCAACAGGATGCCGAAACTGGAAGAGACGCCCGCAATTGGTTTCGTCTCACTACTCTGCGAGGATAGGCTCAAAGTGACCGCCAAAATTACTGAGCGAACCATTCTAGGGTACGATTACTTTCGATTGAAGATAACCTCGAGAGCAGCCGATCTGGAATGGGCTATGAACACAACGATTATTTTTTTTGCCGCGCCGCCAATTTTATGACAAAGATCGTGC
>Ga0075441_10000714_pt1 | contig 16673 bp, 12 predicted proteins | sample CoawatmetaG00DNA_FD_71582 | JGI IMG/M metagenome (GOLD analysis project Ga0075441, IMG submission 71582) | Marine microbial communities from the West Antarctic Peninsula - Coastal water metaG002-DNA | ecosystem: Environmental > Aquatic > Marine > Coastal | place: Atlantic Ocean: West Antarctic...
CAACATTTTGTTGCTCCTAACTCGAATTGTTGCACTGCCGCGCGCTGGTGGCGGTTGCCCGTTTCTCCCTACTAAAACGGCCACATTCCCTTCTCCGTAAGCTGCCCGAAACTCTTGTCGTCACCAATTGGGTGTCGTTCAGCGTCGTGCAAATATGAGCGTAGACCGCATGACCCCTGAGTGTCATTTCAACGGCCCAAACCGGATGAGGTGGATGGCTCCTGCTCCCCCGGCATCAAATATGCCACAATGCAGTTGTCATCAACTGCTTGGAAAGGAGCCACCCAATGTCAGTAAAAACAGTCGGCCTCGATTTGGCCAAGGATGTTTTTCAAGATCACGGTATTTCTGAGAACGGTCGCGTGATCTTCAACAAGGCAATCAAACGCGCAAAGTTGCTCGCGTTCTTCGAGAATTTGCCCCCTTGCATAGTCGGTATGGAAGCCTGCGGATCATCGCATCACTGGGGGCGCACTTGGCGCAAGCTCGGTCACGATGTAAGGTTGATGCCCGCGAATTACGTGAAGCCTTATGTCAAACGCGGCAAGACGGATGCTGTCGATGCGGAGGCAATTTGCGAAGCGGTCAGACGGCCTACGATGCGCTTTGTCGAAATCAAAACTGAGAACCAACAGGCCGTTCTCTCGATCCATCGCACCCGCGATCTCGCTGTTAGGCAGCGTACACAGATGGCCAATATGATCCGAAGTCTATTGCGCGAGTTCGGGCATATTTTGCCCTTAGGCGTTGAAGCGGTAACTGCCTTTTCAAAGCGCCACCTCGATGGTGATCAACCAGACATGCCCGATATCGCAAACGGCATGCTCGAGATGCAGTGCTATCAGTTTATTGGACTAAGTGAGCGCATTGCGGGTTATACCAAAATGATTGAACAACACGCTTTGCTGAGCACGGATGCACGCCGGTTGATGGGTATGCCGGGAATTGGCCCAATCACGGCATCTGCGATTGTCGCAACCATTGGCGATGCCCATCAGTTCCGAACCGGTCGTGATCTGGCGGCTTGGCTCGGGCTCACCCCGCTCAATAAATCCAGCGGAGGAAAGGAACGATTGGGCAAGATCACGAAGAAGGGTGATCGCTACATTCGCAAACTGTTGGTCGTGGGCATGACCTCTCGTGCTGTGATGGCAAAACGTTCGCCAGAAAAGGTCGACCTTCGGACAGCCAAAATCATTGCCGACAAGCCGCTCCGGTCAGCGACAACGGCGATGGCCAACAAAGCAGCCCGGATCATCTGGGCGATGCTCACAAAGAAACAGGAATATCGGCAGCCAACGTTCTAACCGCGCCGACTGCCAAGAGATGCAAGACGTTGAAGTGATGATGCGGAATTAAGTCAACCAAGAGCAAGGACACTCCGGGAAGGTCCGCGGCCCATTGAGGTCGTTTAGCCGAACGGAAACTCGCTCGCGGAACTCATCAGGGCCAGTGGAGGCAATGCCGAAACATAAACAGGCCGGACACACGACTGTTCTGACTAAAAAGACCGCAAACATCGCCAGAAAACGCTTGCAATGCAAGAGCCATCCACACAGGATCTTCGCGGTCCAGCCGGTCGCTGCGACGCAGCTTCAACAGACCGGACATTCACTCATTGTTCAGAAGTTCTAGTCCTCGATGTCAGCTGTGCGGGACAAACCGGACTTGCGCAGATGCGGCTAATGATCTTGCAGAAAACCTTCGTATATTCGGCTGAGCAGCGGTTTTCACCAGAGCGGCCATTCAGAGGGCAAAAATTACGCAATCCCAAATCACCCTCATTCAATATAGGGTGTCTGGTCGGCTCAATGGAGAGCTGCGATAATCTCCAAACTCAGCACGAATTTTCCGCAGCCTATTGGTAGAGCTTAATAGATCGGAAATCTTAGGCACAATTCTTGGACATCAGCCGCAACTCTGTTCTCGACTTCCGAATTTTCGTCTTCACCATTCGCCGCCAGACCATCAACAACGTCAACAATCCAATCTGCTATCTGTCTGAATTCGAGTTCGCCAAACCCACGCGTTGTCCCAGCTGGACTTCCAAGTCGCACACCAGAAGTTATGGTGGGTTTTTCGCTGTCAAACGGAATGCCATTCTTGTTACAGGTGATGCGCGCGCGACCGAGGGCTTTTTCGACCGCATTGCCTTTGACCCCTTTGGGTCGTAGATCAACCAACAGCAGGTGCGTGTCCGTGCCATCGGTTACTGTAGCGAGGCCGCCTTTATGCAATTGGTCCGCCATGGCTTGCGCGTTCGCCACAACCTGTCGCATGTAGTCTTTGAAAGACGGCTGCAAGGCTTCGGCAAATGCCACGGCTTTCGCGGCAATCACATGTATTAAGGGTCCGCCTTGGATACCCGGAAAAATCGCTGAATTCACTTTTTTCGCTATGGTCTCGTCGTTCGTCACGATCATTCCGCCGCGTGGGCCACGTAACGTTTTATGGGTTGTCGTGGTCGCAACATGGGCGTATAGGAGGGGTGATTGATAAAGACCAGCAGCAACTTGGCCCGCGAAATGCGCCATGTCGACCATGAGGTACGCTCCCACCGTATCAGCAATTTCGCGCATTCTTGCAAAATCAAGGATACGCGGAATGGCTGATCCGCCCGCGATAATCATCTTGGGTTTATGTTCCAAAGCCAACGCGGCAAGTGCTTCATAATCAAGGGTCATGGTATCGCGATCGACCCCGTATTGAACCGCATTAAACCACTTGCCAGACTGGTTTGGTTTCGCGCCATGCGTCAGGTGCCCCCCAGCATCAAGCGACATTCCCAGGATCGTGTCGCCGGGTTGCAGCAGCGCTTGGAACACCCCTTGATTGGCCTGACTGCCGGAATTCGGCTGTACGTTGGCGAAGCTGCACCCAAACAACTGACACGCCCGTTCAATCGCGAGATTTTCAGCAATATCCACATACTCGCACCCGCCGTAATACCGCCGCCCAGGATACCCTTCGGCGTACTTATTGGTCATGACAGACCCTTGGGCCTCCATCACGGCCGCAGAGACGATGTTTTCAGAAGCGATCAGCTCGATTTCATCGCGTTGACGGCCGAGTTCTTTGGTGATCGCACCGAATATTTCGGGATCGCGCGCCGCTAGGGGCTGTTGGAAAAACTGCGTTCTGTCAGATGTGTTCATTTTGGTTCTCACTCTTGTATTATCCGGTCCAGCCAAGCCCCGCCGAAATGCAATTCATTGATTGCAAAAGCACACTGGTGTCTTGGTGTTGCGTGCTGCTGCGCAACTCACGAAGTTGTTTGATTTGTAGGGAATGAATGATGTCGAGGTGGGCGCGATTTCGCTCGAACCGCGTGGTGAGCTTTGGAAAACGTTCAGCCAAGATAGGTTGGCCAGTGATCGCCTTGATCGCAGCACAGGACCTTTCGTATTCATCGGTGATTTTGCCAAACACTCCAGCGCTGTTGGCTTTGTCGGTGGACAGATCAGCGTATTGTGCAGCAATGCCCATGTCAGCCTGAAAAAGGGTTTTTTCGACCTCGTCCACGATCAACTGAAACAGGGCAGAACTTGCAAACATGTCGCGCAACAGGTGTTGTCCCGCATCGCCGCGCACTTTTGCAAACGCTTCACACGCGGTGCCAAATCCATACCATCCAGTCAGCAGATGACGGTTTTGGGACCACGCAAAAACCCAAGGGATCGCACGTAAATCTGCCAAACTGGAGGCCCCGAACCGCCGCGCAGGACGTGAGCCAATTTTCAGCATAGCGAGTTCTTCGACGGGGCTCGCCTCTTGAAAATACTGCACAAAGCCGTCGGAATTCAGCAGCTTTGAATATGCGGCTTGGGACATGCCTGACAGCGCTTGCAGGGCGTCGTCATGTTCGGGATTGGCTGGCGGCGCTTCTGGTGACAGCGCGGTGTGTAACAGCACAGACGACGCGAGTTGTTCAAGTTCAATCAGGGCCGTGCCACGGTTCGCGTATTTCGCAGAAACGACTTCACCCTGTTCTGTGGTGCGCATCGCCCCACCAAGTGTGCCTGCGGGCTGAGCGGCGATTGCGCGTCCGGTAGGTGCGCCACCACGGCTCACCGACCCGCCACGCCCATGGAAAAACGTTGGCATGAATCCAAGCGGTTTAAGGCATTTGGTGATCATGCGCTGCGCTTTTTCCAGTTCCCAGGTCGAACAAATGAAACCACCATCCTTGTTGCTGTCGGAATAGCCCAGCATGATTTCGATTTTGGTGCCTTGACGTTTTAGACTGCGGCGCGCGGACGGCACAGCAATCAGGTCGATCAGTATCAAAGGTGCGTTGCGCAGATCGTCGATGGTCTCAAACAAGGGCACAATGGCAAGGTCCAAGGCATCACCCGTCGCGCCTGCATATTTCGCCAAAAGATAGACGGCTAGCAGATCCTCTGTGGAACGCGTCATCGACAAAATGAACGACCCAACGGCATCCGGGTCCACGCCCTGACGGGCTTCACAGATCGTTTTGAGAAGACTCAAAAGCTCTACTGTCTGGTCGCTGAAACCACTGATGTCGAGCGTCTTTACTTGATCGCTTGCCAGTTCACTTCGTAGGCGCGCGGACCACGCAGCAGTTCCAAATTCTTCGCGACCACCCCAAATTTCGGACAGGACGCTTGTTGTGACCGTGGAGTTTTGCCGGATATCCAAAGACGTCGTGCGGAAACCAAAAACTTCAGCCCGCCAGCGAATGGGGCGGATGTATCTGTTGCTAACACCGGACGCCCCAATCGTGGCAAGGGCATTTTCGATCACCGTCAGGTCAGTCACGAAATCTGCCACGTGATCAAACGCGGAGGCCCCCTCTAACCGCTTGATCAGCGCGCTAATGGCTTGGCGGAAAACCTCGCCGGGATTGCGTTGCTTTATTGCGTCGCAATCACCACATCGTTGCACAATAGTCTCAAGAGATCGTACCGTTGACGGGGACAGTTTCGCAATACTGCTGCTAATACTAACCTTTCTTGCCGCATCTGTGAGCGCCGCGATATGCAGTACCAACGCCGCTTCGCGCCCTCGCGCCATCGCGTCCTTAGTGGCGGCGACGGTAACATTTGGATTGCCATCGCGATCCCCCCCGATCCACGAATGGAATTTGACGCAGGGGCGAATGGCGTTTTGCGAGGGGCCAAAAGTTACCTCTGTTGCGGATAAAAACTGTTCAAATAGCTGCGGCGTTGCATCGAACAAGCTGTCGCGGAAAAACTGCAGGCCCCACTCGATTTCGTCAGATAAGCTGGGGCGTTCCAGACGAAGTTCACCAGACAGCCACAACAAATCAATCTCACCGCTTAAGTCGACGATCCTCGCCGCCCGTTCCCGTGGCGTCCAGCGTTGCGTTTCAAGCGTGACCAGAAGGCGATAAATACGACGGTGAATTTCAAGGATCGTAACGCGTTTTGCTTCAGTCGGATGGGCTGTAAGCGTTGGGCCAACGGAAAGCGAAGTCACGGCATCTGCGAAGCGCTCAGGCGCATCACCTTTAATGCGTGCCATCGCCTGTGCGAAACTGCCCTCAACGATTTCGGGGCCATCTAAAGCTTCGGTTTGGCGACGTTCGCGCACGGCGGCATTTTCATCGGCAATCTTGCAGAGCTGAAACCAGATGTTGACCGCCTGCAGATAGCCGCCGGCATCGGCGGCTGGTAAGTCAGACTCTGCCTCGGGGCTATTGAGCAAATGCACAACGCTAGGGGCACGCAATTGAACGATCTTCAAAAGCTGCTCCCAAAGAAGCGTACGCAGCGATCCCGCGTAGCTCCGGGCATCATCCGACGGAAAACCCAAGGTGCCCATTAGTTCACTCGGTCGGGTGGTGACTGGCCGTTAAAGAACGCTTCAAGATTGCTGAGCACACGCAAACCCATGGCCTCGCGGGATTCCGCAGTGGCGCTCCCCAGATGTGGCAACATGACCAAGCGGTCACAGTCCAATAAAGACCGTGCGATGTTGGGTTCGCCATCGAATACATCCAACGCCGCCCCGCCAATAGTATCGAACGACAGCGCCTGAACGAGGGCGTGTTCATTGATGACTTCGCCGCGTGCTGTGTTGATCAGATACGCATTGGGACGCATCAGATCGAGCCTGCGTGAGTTTATCAGGTGGCGGTTTTCAACACCACCAGGACAATGTAGCGATACAAAATCACATTGCGGCAATAGATCGTCCAGATCATCCGCTTGAACTGCGCCGTATTTTGCAAGCACATCGTCCGCTATACGACTGCGATTGTGAACCACAATTTTCATGCCAAACCCGTGGTGCGCGCGGCGCGCCATCGCCTGTCCAATCCGTCCAAACCCAACAATACCAAGGGTCTTGCCAGACACCTTTGTGCCAACCAGATGCGTCGGCCGCCAACCGGTCCATTGGCCGTCGCGTACTTCACGTTCGCCTTCACCAGCGCGCCGTGCCGCCATTAGCATCAGAGTCATTGCAAGATCGGCAGTACATTCCGACAAAACGTCAGGTGTGTTGGTCACAATCATCCCGTGCGCCTGCGCGCTTGGCATGTCGATATGGGTGAAGCCGACGCCGTAATTTGCCAACATCTTGGTGCGCGGCCCGACCAGTTCCAATGCGTCCGCGCCAATCTTGTCTGTCACGGTTGGCAAAACGGCGTCGTAGTCTTTGAAAGCTTGGCGAAATTCGCAAGGTTTAAGAGCGACGTCGCCTTGATTGAGGACTACATCAAACCGTTCAGCCAGCTTCGCTTCAACAGTAACGGGCCAACGACGCGTAACTAGAATTTTGGGTCTTGCCATGACAGAATCCTCACATCACGCTTGCAATGGTTTCACCGATGACGGCAGGGTTATCAGCAACCGTCACACCTGCTGCTGTCAGTATCTCGACCTTTTCGGATGCGCTTTCGCCAAAGGCTGAAATGATCGCACCAGCATGGCCCATCGTGCGTCCTTTGGGTGCGGTCAGACCAGCAACATAGGCAACGACAGGTTTGGTTATGTGGTCGCGAATATAGGCGGCAGCTTCGGCTTCTTGTGGCCCGCCGATTTCACCGATCATCGCAATGACATGGGTGTCGTCGTCATTTTCGAACTGCTCAAGAATATCACGAAAGGACGATCCGTTGATAGGATCACCGCCAATGCCCACACTGGTCGACACACCGATGCCACGCTCCTTTAGCTGTGCAGCGGCTTCATATCCAAGCGTGCCGGATCGCCCAACAATGCCCACGTGGCCCGGCAAGAAAATATGGCCGGGCATGATGCCAAGCATCGCTTTACCAGGCGAAATTGTGCCCGCGCAATTTGGACCGGTCAGCACCATGCGGCGCTCTTTGGGATAGCGCATCATGTAGCGTTTTACTTGGATCATATCTTGTGCGGGGATGCCGTCAGTTATGCAAACGCAATACTGAATGCCCGCATCGGCGGCTTCCATGATGCTGTCGGCGGCAAATGGCGGCGGCACGAACACAAGGCTGGCTTCGGCCTGCGTCGCGGCAACCGCCTCTTTGACGGTATCAAATATTGGGACACCATGCACAGTTTCGCCGCCCTTTCCGGGGACGACGCCACCAACGACATTGGTGCCGTATTCCAGCATATCCTTGGTGTGAAATTGCGCCATGCGTCCGGTGATACCTTGGACGATGACACGGGTGTCGCGATCGAGATAAATGCTCATGCCTACACTGCCTTAAGGTTTGTTGTGTTGTCACTTTTCCACGCAGAAACAGACCGTTCAGCTGCTTCCATTAATGTTGTGGCGCGAATGATTGGTAGGCCACTTTTGGCGAGGATTTTCATACCTTCTTCGACATTGGTACCCGCCAAACGCACGATAACTGGCACGTCGATCTTAACCTCTTGAAGCGCCTGAACGACACCTTCTGCAACCCAATCGCAGCGGTTGATACCTGCAAAAATGTTGACAAGAACCGCTTCGACCTTATCATCAGACATCACCAAGCGGAACGCCTTAGCCACACGCTCTGGCGTAGCACCCCCACCAATATCAAGGAAATTCGCAGGTTCGCCGCCCGCCAGTTTGATCGTGTCCATCGTCGCCATCGCAAGTCCTGCGCCATTGACAATACAGCCGATATTCCCGTCGAGACCGACATAAGACAGGCCGCGATCCGCCGCACGGCTTTCACGTGGGTCTTCTTGGCTTTTATCGCGTAATTCGCTGATCTGTGGATGGCGAAACATCGCGTTGTCATCAAACGTCATCTTGGCATCCAGCGCCAAAATGCGGTTGTCTGTTGTAACAACCAATGGGTTAATTTCGACCATCGTGGCATCCAGTTCGCGAAACGCGCGGTAACAGCCCTGCAATGTGCGCACCATCGATTGCGTCAGCGAGGGTTCAATGCCTAGCTTGAACGCAATCTCGCGGGCTTGGAAGTCACGCAAACCCACAGCGGGTTCGACAGTCGAGCGAATTATGCTTTCGGGGCGATTTTCAGAGATATCTTCGATCTCCATCCCACCCTCAGCAGAGGCGACGATCATGATCCGCTGGCTGGTGCGATCAAGGACGAAACCAAGATAGATCTCGCGTTCAATCGGCACGGCGGCCTCGACATAGATGCGGTAAATGCCTTTGCCTTCGGGACCCGTTTGATGCGTCACAAGCTTGCGCCCGAACATACCCTCGCAAGCTTCCTGAATTTCGTGTTCGTTGTCACATAGCTTTACGCCGCCTGCTTTGCCACGCCCGCCAGCATGCACTTGTGCCTTCACAATCCACTTTTCGCCACCCATTTCGCGGGCGCGATAAGCCGCTTGCTCAGGGCTGTAGGCCAGCGCACCTGCCGGGATTTCAACACCGAAGTTGCTAAGAACTTCTTTGGCTTGGTATTCGTGAATATCCATTTGATCGCCCCTATGCCGCCAAAGCGGATTTGTAATGTGTTTCAAGATCTGCGGTGATCGCATCGATATCGACTTGCGCGCCGATGTCGTTCAATGCCTGTGCGAACCGTGTGACGATCTCGGTGATCGCAGGTTGCGTCAGCAGATTCAGAATGCCGATGCGGACCTGCACTGGGGCCGATAACGTTGGCCAAATCCCAAAGCCAACAGCTCGGCAATTCTGGACCAATTCCATTTCACGGCCGGAAAATTCTGGCGGCAGGTTCAGGACCACAAGGCTGGTCATGTTTGATGTAACTTCGCAGCCCATCGCAGTTACAGCAGCACTAAGCGCTTTCTCGTGGAAGATGTAATCTTGCGCACGTTTGGACAGGCCTTCGGCCAGATTGATCCGCAATGCTTCGTGGAATGCCGCGACAGCGTAGCCCGAGTGCGTGCGGTGATAGGCACCTTTTTCGGCGTCCTTGCCGTCGATGACGCCCCAGTGACGGGCCTCCATGATCGGATGGTTCGCATACGTATAGCAGCCCGAAGCCCGCAGCGTTTCGATGTAGCGATCGGTGAAGCTGACAGGTGCATATGTCAAAGGCAGGCACAGCAAACCCTTTTGCGGGCACGATGCCCAACCGACGACACCCTGATAGTCATCGACTTTGAAATCCTCGACGCCGAGCGAGGAGACGGCGTCTACGAGGCCCATCGCGTCATGCTTGATGCATGCATCCGAAAAGCCCTTGATGTCGTTGATCCGGCCTGAACCGGTTTCCCAATGGGCCATGAACGCCCACTTGGGTTTGAGTTCAGCCAAAGCCGCCTCTACCATCTCCGCAGTGACCGATTGGCCGTGAGGCACTTCGATGACGGTCACGCTTGCGGGCTGTGGGTTCAGACTGTCCGCCGCAAGCTCGTCACGCGTTGAGGCCTTCATCCGCAGCGTAAGCGCGTCGATCCCCGAGAACGTACCGTTTGAAAATGCCACAACCGTGTCGCCGGGCATGACGGCAGACATCATGCAATCGAGGCCGCTCCAACCAGTGCCAGCAACGCCGAACGTATGAACGTTCTCGGTACCCATGAATGCGCGCAACATGTGTTTGCATTCGATCATACCGCGCAGCACGTCAGGCTGCATGTGGTCCGCAACACCAGCACCGGCGAAGGCGGCCAGCACGCGGGCATCTGTATTTCCAGGTCCTGGGCCAGCGGCCAAAGTGTTTGGAATGACGAGTTGTGGGAAAGGTGCTGCTTCAGTCATGGGATGGCCTCTTGGCTTCAGGAAACAATTATTCCCCCAATGAAATCCCTATTTGCAAAATGCGACAACGTAAGATACTCCTGCTTATGGGTATCTAATTGGGTAGGTTATTTACTACCCAAACGTCTAGAAATACCGTGGTATACCGAAATTCACCCTACCAGTTAGGGTGGGTTTTGGAAGAAAGGTCAACGATTGCAAGGACAAGCAGATCAGAGGGGTTCTATCTCGGTCGCGTTGGCGGACAGCAATATGCTGGTCCTGTCAGCCATGTCCGAGATTTTTGACCGCGATCCACGATTCTCACTCGTGGCGACGGCATCCACTGCCGAAGGCTTCCTTGGGACCGTGATGCGGGTGCCAGTCCAGATTGGCATTGTCGATTGGAAACTCCCCGAACTCGGCGGCCAAAAGCTGATCGAGGTTCTGCGAGAACAACCGGATGCACCGCGCATCGTCGTCTACGGCGACCCCGCCAAAGATCTGCCACGTCGCGCGCTTGGCGCTGGTGCTGCTGGATTCTCGCCGCGCAATGGGCCGGTGGATGGATTGCTCGAAACCTGCGCGTCAGTTGCGGCGGGCCAAATGGTGTTCCCATTCCTCGACGTGCGCGAACTCCAGTCCGATCCAATCCATCAATTGACAAAGCGCGAACGGGCGCTGCTTGAGGCACTGTCGCGCGGTCTCAGCAACCGCCAAATTGCGGCCGAATTTGACATCTCCGCGAACACTGTGAAATTCCATCTTTCAAACCTCTATGAAAAGCTGTCCGTGACAAGCCGAACCCAAGCAGTCGCGTTCTTCTTTTCGTCGCGCCTTGCCGGGTCATTTCCCGACTAAAAGTGACGATAAATCTGGTTCGGGCGCGCAATATTCATTCAAAAAACACCCTTGACAGGAATAAAATATTCCTTCCTGTGTTGTCCCCACTTCGGATCAGCAACCTCAAGGACGTCAAAAAATGAGCTTTCAACCCATCGACCAAGCGACTGCGCGCCTCAATCGTAGTGAACTCGCAGTGCCAGGCAGTCAGCCGCAAATGTTTGAAAAGGCAGCACAATCTGATGCTGACGTGATCTTCCTCGATCTCGAAGATGCCGTCGCGCCGGACGAGAAAGAACAGGCCCGTAAAAACATCATCAAGGGTCTGAACGAAATCGACTGGGGGACTAAATCCATGTCGATCCGAATCAACGGGTTGGACACACACTATATGTATCGCGATGTTGTTGATGTTGTTGAACAGGCTGGTGAGCGCCTCGACTTGATCATGATTCCGAAGGTCGGAACAGCAGCAGATGTCTATGCAATCGACATGATGGTGACCCAGATTGAAGACGCAAAAGGCTTCAAAAAACGCATTGGTTTTGAGCACATAATCGAGACCGCTTTGGGCATGCAAAACGTCAACGAAATTGCTGCTGCATCCAAGCGCAATGAGAGCCTGCATTTCGGGGTCGCGGACTACGCCGCAAGCATGCGCGCGCGCACCACAGTTATCGGTGGCGTGAACGAACATTATTCAGTTCTAACAGACCCAGCTGATGACGGCTCGCGACAGGTGCATTGGGGCGATATGTGGCATTCCGCTATTGCCAATATGGTCGTCGCAGCGCGTGCCAACGGTCTGCGCCCGATCGACGGTCCATTCGGTGATTTTTCTGATGCCGAAGGCTATAAGGCCGCCGCTTTCCGCGCAGCGGTGCTAGGTTGCGAAGGTAAATGGGCGATCCATCCAAGCCAACTCGCCCTCGCAAATGAGGTCATGAGCCCGTCAGATGCTGAAGTCACCAAGGCCAATCGCATCATCGAAGCAATGGCCGCTGCAGAGGCAGCAGGCAAAGGCGCTGTATCCCTCGACGGCCGCCTGATCGACTACGCATCCATCCGTCAGGCCGAAAACCTGGTTGAAAAAGCTAAACAGATCGCAGCCGGATGAACCTGAGTGACGTCAAAAACCTTGCCCGCACGCTCTTTCTGGAGGGCGTGCGGGCTGCTGATCCAGAGGCTGCCGTAAAGCGGGAACTTTCAGAAAAACCGCTGAACGCGGCGCCCAATGGCCGCCTATTCATCGTTGCCTATGGCAAAGCCGCCTGCGCGATGATGGATCAAGCACTAAAGCACACACCAAAGGGCCAGCGCGTGAAAGCCATTGCGGTCACGAACTATGAGAACGCGCGCGACATTCTAGGATGTCAGGTTTTTGCGTCAGGGCATCCTTTGCCCGATGAAAATGGGATCAAGGCGGGAAAAGAAGTCATGCGCTTGCTCGAGACCGCGGATAAAAACGATGAAGTCCTATGCCTGATTTCAGGTGGTGGGTCCGCGCTTTTGCCCACGCCACGCGCAGGAATTACGCTTGGCGACAAGGTTGCGATAAATGAAGCTTTGTTGTCCGAAGGCTTCGATATTTCGCAGATGAATGCAGTGCGTCAGCAACTTTCGGTTCTGAAAGGCGGTGGATTGCTGGATCTCGCACATCCCGCGCCTGTGCGCAGCCTGATTATTTCTGATGTTGTAGGCGACGATATCCGCGTTATCGCCAGCGGGCCAATTGCGCCCGCACTTGATCGCTGCGCCAAAACCACCGCGTTTCTGAAATCGCCCAGAGTGCAATCGAAATTGCAAAGCGCTGGTCGCAAAATATTGACGTCCCCCCGTATTGTCAGACCACTTATCGCCGATAACGCAATTATTTGCTCGAACCAGCACAGCCTTCGAGCTATCGCGAACGCCGCTGCTGATTGGGCTCCACAGATCGTGCCTGACCCTTTGACCGGAGATGTCAAAGCCGCAGCCCAGCAGATTGTAGATCTCGCGCGCACGACCCATTTCGGCAATCGTAAGCTTCTAATTTGGGGCGGGGAAACGACTGTGACGCTGAGAGGACGCGGCAGAGGTGGGCGCAACCAAGAGCTCGCAATCCACGTCGCCAATCTCGCCAAAGAACTCCCCGGAAATTGGGTTTTTCTGAGCGGCGGAACCGATGGTCGTGACGGGCCAACCGATGCGGCTGGTGGGATCGTGACCGCAGGCACAATCGCGCGGGCACAGGCCGATAACCTTAACGTCGTCGCTGCGTTGAAAGATAACGACAGCTATCGAATTTTAGAGTCTGCAGGTGATCTTTTGAAAACCGACGCAACGGGAACAAATGTGGCCGATGTCCAGCTTATGTTTCTGTTCGCCATCTAGAGAACACCGCCATGTTAATACTTGCCAGCCCATAGATACTTGATGCATCAAATCCGAGAGAACCCGAACAAACCAAGGTCGAGTCGAGAATATCCTTGCCTGTCCGTCGTCAGGATTTTTGGCACCAATGGCAGCTTAAACTAAGATAGAGTTCGGCTCATCTGGTTTGTTTGATTATGCGGCGCGCGTGCTGTGATGCAAGCGTCGCGCTTCAAGTGTCTTTCGTTTGATCCGTTCCCTTTGTTTTAGAATGGCGTTGTCCCGACCGAAGTAGACGTCAGACAGCGTGACGTTGTTCAGGCTCTGGTGAAAGCGCTGATGATTGTAATGATCGACGCAGGCCTCGATCTGGGCTTCGAGATCACCTGGCAAGAAGTAGTGTTCCTGCAGAATGCGGTTCTTCAAGGTTTGATGCCAACGTTCGATCTTGCCTTGGGTTTGGGGACGATAGGGCGCTCCACGAGAGTGCTTCATACCCTTGCGCTGCAACCATTCAGCCAGTTCACCAGAGACGTAGTTGGAACCGTTGTCGCGGAGCAGCGCGGCTTTTGGATGACGTGGACCTTATCACAACCCGACGCTTCTAAAGCGAGGTCCAACGTATCGGTCACGTCTTGGGTTCTCATGTTCCCCTCTCGTGCATTGCTACGCAATACCCTGCCGGGCAGCGGCGCAGTGTTTCCACGAGATGATGTAGCGGCTGTAATCCTCGAGGGTCGTGCTGAGATAAAACCACCCCCAGCCGATGATCTTCAGATAGGAAAAGTCCGTCTGCCACAGCTGATTGATGGCCGTTAAATATGCATTTTGAGAAATCAAACGACTGCAGTGCGAATCTTAGGTGCGCCTCAATATTAACCATTTGTAAGCACCTTTAGATGAAGGTGGTCAGCGTCGCAGATCTCTTCTCACTTTGCTTCGGAGGTGTGCCGCTTGAAATTTCCCGTACCTGATGGCGAAGCCTCGCGGCTTCAAGCGCTCCATGACACGGGCCTAATGCACTCGGGGTATTCGGCCGAGTTCGACGCCATCACGCGTCTAGCTGCGCAAATACTCGAATGCCCAATTGCGTTAATCTCGATCGTCGGCGGGGATGAACAATGGTTCAAAGCGAATGTCGGCCTTGATGCTACGGGCACCTCGCGGGAGGATGCTTTTTGCGGCCATACAATCATGGACAAGGAGCCGATGATTGTTAGCGATGCTCGACATGACGACCGGTTCAGCAAGAACCCGTTGGTTCTAGGTGATCCGAGGATTGTTTTTTATGCTGGGGTCCCAATTTCAATTGGTGGAGAACACAACCTCGGTACGCTCTGCGTGATTGATAGAAAGCCTCGTCAGGTAAGCGACGTGCAGCTTGAGCAATTGCGCGGGCTCGCCAAAGTGGCTGAAGGTCTGATTGCGGCATTCAAAACCAAAAGTGAGATGAATAGGATAGGGTTGATAGAAAGCCGCAAATCCGAAGAACTCTCCAAGACTGCAATCTTGCTAGAACAGGTCAAGGAGTTGACAGGAATTGGTGGCTGGGAACTAAAATTGGATACCATGTTTCTCACATGGACGGACGAAACAAAGCGAATCCACGAACTACCACTCGACTACGTGCCAAACATTGACGAGGCGCTCCAGTTCTATGCGTCTGAGGCAAGAGCAGCTATCAATAGCGGCATAGAGAAGGCGATGTCAGATGGATCGGGTTGGGACCTTGAACTTCCAATGACGACAGCACTGGGTAACAAAATTTGGGTTCGAGCGGTTGGCCGTCCGATATACGATGACGGAACTATCACCAGTCTTATAGGCGCGTTTCAGGACATCACGGAGCGTCGAAACAGCGAGGAGATGTTACAAGAGTCAGAAAAGAAGGCGAATAAGGCCCAGCAAAGGCTGTGGGATGCTATCGAAGCTCTTCCGGAAGCTTTCGTGATGTACGACGCGGAAGATCGATTGGTGATTTGCAACACAAAGTACAAAGAGGTTTATGCAGCATCAGCGGCGGCCATATTTGAGGGCGCCACCTTTGAGGACGTTATCCAATTTGGATTGGACAATGGTCAGTATCCACAGGCCTTAGGGCAAGAAGAAGCGTGGCTGCAAGAACGGCTTGATCGGCATAAGAACCTAAGCGGCCCGATGGAACAATCTCTTCCGGGCGACAAATTTCTTCAGATCCATGAGGTTCGAACCAAAGTGGGTGATACGGTCGGTTTCCGAACCGATGTGACGGAACTGCGCAGACAAAAGCGTGCCTTGGAATGTCAGGCGAGTGAACTCGAACGACAGGCGATGGCCTTGGTTAAAGCGAAACAAGATGCTGAAGTTGCATCACTGACAGATGCTTTAACGGGCTTGGGTAACCGGCGCGGATTAGATCTACTCTTGGAAAAATGGGCTCAACAAGTTGCGCCGGGCTTCGAAGTTGCGCTTATTCATGTTGATCTAGATCGCTTCAAAGCGATAAACGACGTTTTTGGACATGCCGCCGGTGATCATGTTCTCCGGGTTGTCTCGCAGATCCTCCGAGATAGTATAAGATCGCGCGAATATATCGCACGCGTCGGAGGCGACGAATTCGTCATTGCTGCAATGTCTAAGGACGCCCAAAGAGCCGCGAAAACCATCGCAGATCGTATCATCAACGCTTGCCAAGTATCAGTCGATTTCGATGGCAAGGAGTTGCGGTTTGGAGCGAGCATCGGCATCGCCATTGCAAAAAACCTTGGTATCGGTGACCTTATGGAGAATGCTGACATCGCGCTTTATGATACGAAAGCGTCAGGCCGAAATAGATGCACCCTCTTTACGTCGGAACTTCGTACCGTCGCCGAAGAAAAAAACCGCATGGCAGACGAGTTACTTAGAGCACTTGCCAATGATCAGATTTGCCCGCACTTCCAGCCACAGGTTTCCGCTGAAGATCAAGCACTCGTAGGAGTGGAGGCGCTTGCCCGCTGGCAACACCCGAAAATGGGTTTGGTGCCCCCTAAAGTCTTTTTGCCCGTAGCGGAGGAGCTTGGTCGACTTGGAGAAATTGACGATATCATCCTCCACAAGAGTTTGGAAACGGTGCAGCGCCTAAAATTGCAAGGGATACAGATCCCAAAACTATCAGTAAACTTGAGCTATCGTCGCCTTAAAGAAGAATCATTATTGAACCTCCTCGGGGAACTCAGGCCTTGGCCATGCCAATTGGCTTTTGAGCTTTTGGAGACGATCGACTACGATCAAGACGCCGACAGCAGAGGTGGTCCTGGTATTTCGACCAGTCTGCAGCCAACTTAAGGTGGATCAGGGTTTCATTTAGGCTGCTGATCTCATTGGTTCCATTTTTCTGTCATAGGCTTCATCTGGGGTCAATA
>Ga0075441_10000715_pt1 | contig 16663 bp, 3 predicted proteins | sample CoawatmetaG00DNA_FD_71582 | JGI IMG/M metagenome (GOLD analysis project Ga0075441, IMG submission 71582) | Marine microbial communities from the West Antarctic Peninsula - Coastal water metaG002-DNA | ecosystem: Environmental > Aquatic > Marine > Coastal | place: Atlantic Ocean: West Antarctic...
AGACAACAAACAGTGCTATTGGAATGAAAACTATAGATGATGCTAGTAGTTCAACTACAACTTTAATCAACAGCAAGGGTGGTGATGGAGGAGCATTGAACAGTGTTATTATGACTAGTCAAAAACATCAAGATCATCGTATTGATATTTTACTCAAAAAACAATTGGTAGAAGGTAGAGAAATTGGGTTGCTGCGTCAAGCATTACTCGAACTGGAAGAAATTGTTGTGCGAAGTGCAAAAACTGGCATTAGTAATACCAATAGTCCAAACAGACATCAAATAAGTTCAATGTCTTCACCTACAGGAAAAGGTAAAAGTAATAATAATGGTGGAGGTTCGATGCTTACACAAATTGAAAATGCTGCTGAAAATGCAAGAATGGCATTAATTGGTGTGGCAACTGAAGCCAACGATGCTATGAAACGGGTGGTTGCACAAACTTCTCGTGTGGAGGCATTTGTACGTAAACACGAAAATGAAGATCGAAGATTGAGAGCAGAACAAGAATACAAACATTTGAAAGAAGTGCAACAAACACAACGTCTCAATCAAGCTCATAAAATGAAAAGTCTTCTTGACGAGCAAAAAAATTCAAACGAACATCAAAAGACTGTAGACAAATTGGAACAAGAGAATCAACGTCTTCGTAATGAATTTAATGCTAACAAACAAACATTACTGTCCGAACTTAAACAAACACGACAAGAAAAACAAACTGCTCAAATGATGGCACAACGTTTGTCAGAAAAACAGACAGCTCAAAGAATGCAAGAAGCATCTTTGTCTGCCGATGGAAACAACGAATCTTCACAACAAATAGGTAATTTTATTGGAAGAGGTGGTGCTCTTAGAAGTTATTCCAGAGCAGCAGAAGAATTTGCTGTTCGAGAAGTGTTGCCAGAAGACACAGTTCCAGTGCGTGTGCAAGATGCAGATGTTACTTTACAACAATCGTTAGAAATTATTGGAGCAAGAACACCAAACGTTCCTTATACAGCATCGGAAGTACCAACAGATGGAAGAGGAAGTGTTGCAACAACATTTATAGATCATGGTTTTGATCAACAATTACCAATGTCTGCACAATCTGGCAGTCAATGGAGTGATCGACCTCCTTCCGGTATGCTTTCACAGCGTAGACGTGATACTCCTACTAATGGCATTTCAGTCGTAAAAGCATACGAAGAGATTGCACAGCTGAAAGAAGAAGCACAACGTCAACGAAAAGATCAAGAGCAACAATTGAATTCTACATTTGCAAATATTAGTGATAAATTGGGTGAAGTAGATTTTGAACGGCATCAAAACCGTTCTTTGATTACAGCAATGAATGAGCGTTTTATTGCCGAAGTCAATGGTTTAAAAAAACAGTTGTCATATGTTCCTAACATAGGCGCAATGGAAGCACAAATTCAACAATTAATGTCAATCGTTTCTCAAGTACAAACTAGAAATCAAAACGTTACCGATTTGAAAATTGCTAATTCAAGTTTAGAAAACGAACTCAAAAGAAGAAGTCCTACATACTTGAAAAATGCAGGTGTTGGGGCAGGAAGAGAAGGTCCTTCCTCAAGAGCGAGAAGAGTAATACAATTGGCTAATAGTCAAAGTGATCCAAATCTAGTTCTCCCTCAAATGTTTAATTTGCAGTAAGAAACGCAAAAACACGGAACGCAAAAACACGCCATGCTAGCTAGCTATGCTAAGCTAGCTATGCTATGCTACCTACTTTTAATAATAAAAAAATACAATTTCAAATTCATTTATTTCTACTTTAAAAAACGAGTATATACAGTAGCATAATAAGGTATATTTACCATGTACCTGACAGATCGTAAAGGTCACCGCGCTCTTGCTAAAAAAATAATTAATACAAAAAATAGAGTGACGAAAAGTTAGAGGAGGTTGAAGGAGAAACAAAATAAACAGTCGTTTTGTAGCGTCCAATTGTCTTACTCTTTCAATTTTCTCTTGTGCCCATTTCTTCTTTATTTCAGCAATCTTACGGCAATCGGCTGCATGATCATCTGTAAAAACACCGCAATCTGCAGCAGGTGTAGCATATTCATCGAGTTCAATCTGTGTTTTTTCTTCTTGTACAAGTATTGCTTCGTTTTCCATTAGTTCGTCTGAAATCTTTGGATTTTCAAGAAAGATTTTATCTTCGTCTACAACAACACCGTCTGTATCTCGTGTACTATAATAAGTCAACGTACCCTTTTCTTCTTCTTCGTCCAGTTCCTGTGCTTTCTTTTCCCATTCTTTGAATTGACTTTTGATATGTAATTCCAAAGTACCCATTTTATTGGTTAAACTTTGACGTTGTACTATATCATCGAAGTCTGGATCATCTAATTTCTCTTGAATCGTTGCTACTTCAGATTTTAACTTCTCCAAGTCGCCTTCATAAAATGGAAGACGTTTACGAAGATAATGAGCGTACGGTTTGACTGTCTTTAACGAAGGTACGAAACGTAAACCATTGTCACGATCTCCAGCATAATAATAAAAACCTGAAGCACCATCGGAACGAGTTTGTATGCCGCCTTCTTGAAGATATATTGAAACGACAGAAAAATCAATCGGATTTCGAAGGTTGAAACCACCGTCACGACTTGTTTTGGTAGGTTCGTCTACGTTAGGTGTCGACATTTATTTGTAATATCTCATGTGGTTGCTGTTTAGTTGTGCGTATTGCAAACGTCTATTGTTGCTTGCAAAAGGAGATGCAGGCAAACCATAACCTAAAAAAAATTAAACAAATAAACAAGGTTACAGATTCAAACATTTGAATGCGTTGAAGAACAACAAAGACACAACAACATGTCAGAAGAAACAGTTGTAACAGGAGACACTGCCGTCCCAACAGAACAGAAGATTACGGATGAAGGTGAGAAAACGGATGCAGCAGCAACACCAGTTGAATCTAAATCAACAGAAGAAGCTACCAAAACTGATGCAGTAGAAACAAAAACAGTTCCAATCGAACAAACAAAAAAAGTTGTACCTGCTGAAAAAGGTGGTCCTTTAAAGTCAAGGGAAGAAGAGTTAGACATATTACTAGCAAGGTTTCGTATTTCAGTCGATCTTCCTGGCTTTACAGCAGATAAATGGACACGTGAGCATGATACAATGGCTCGTGAATTTTTCACTCATCCTAGCGAACGAGTTTTAACCATGGCCATTAACGAAAACAAAATTTTAGAATGTTCATTTGGTATTAAAGATTTTGGTACAGACAGTACGTTTTATTTCTTACGCAAATCAGATGCACCCCTTGGATTACATAATTATTGGAATGAGATTGATTTTGGTAGAATCAGCAAAGAAGCATTACCAGAATTACAACAAACTATGAGAGGATATTTTATTCCAGCAATGAAAAAAGTAGACTTGCCGGATACATTGAAAAAAGATTTTACAAGTCATGTACATAAATTTATGGCTTCTTTAAATGACACTATTTATCAAAGACAAGGGAAAACAATCTTATATATTCCACAAGAAGAGTTATCTGGTAATTTATCGGATTTATCAAAAGATAAAGATTTAACGCAGCGACTCGAAACAACTATGATTCATTGGACACGTCAAATTAAAGAGGTAGTGAACAATCAAGATATATTTACAAATGCTGAAGTATTAGGACCTTTAGATGAAATCGATTTCTGGAGAAATCGTACTGTAGATTTATCTGGTATCAGTGAGCAACTTCAAAAAGCAGGGGTGCACAGAATCGTTCAAGTACTTGAAATGTCCAAGAGTTCCTATCTTGCACCGTTTTTAACGTTATCAAATTTAATTCAACAAGGAACAGCGGAAGCAAAAAATAATTTGAAATTTTTAGATACATTGACAGATCCATGTGTGGCCTTATCGGCAGCAACCCCAGAAGACGTACACAAATTACTGCCTCCTATATTAGATCGAATTCGTATGATATGGAACATTTCATTACATTACAATACACATGAACGTGTTACATCATTATTACGTAAAGTAAGTAATGAAATTATTTCACGTTGCTGCGCTAACATACATCTTGAACAAATTTTTAATGAAAATGTATTTGAAGCCATGTCTGCTTTAGAAAGAAGTATTAAATGTAGTGCAGAATGGAGAAAGTTGTATAAGAAAACAGTAGCCGCCATAGAACGTTCAACACGTGATGTTTCTAAACATTGGACATTCAAAGAAGCTAGTATTTTTGCTCAAATTGAAGCATTTACACGTAGATGTCGTGATCTTTTAGAAGTATGTGAAGGACAAGTTCAATTTACAAGAAGAAAACCAGACGGTAGTCAGATTTCAATGCCTGTTTTTGGTGGTACACGTGGTCCACAAATTTTTAAATCATTGAATGACAATGAAAAAGTCTTTGCAATACATGCTGAAAAATTAAGAACACTAGATTATGATGCGTTAGATGTCAGAGCTACAAGATGGCACGAAGATTTTAATACACAATTTAAAAATTCTTTGAGAGATTTAGAAGTTATGACGCAAAATATTATTAATACAGCTTTTGACAATGTCTCGACAGTTGCGGGTGGCGTAGAATTATTGGAAGCCTTTCAAGTATTAGCCAGGTGTGAAAGTGTCAAACGTTGTGTAGAGAAAAAAGTGACTGATATACTGTCATCGTTTATAAAACAATGCGCCTCTTACAAACGTCATTTTGAAGGTTATCGTCATGCTCCACCAGTTCATCCAGATGAACCAAGAAATGGTGGTGGGGCTGATTGGTCTGCTGGTCTTCGTCGTGAAATTGCACAAGATTGGAAATACATGTATGCAGCTGTAAATGCGATGGATCAATCTATGGTTCGTGCTGATGTTGTACAAGAAGCTAAAAATGAATATCGTACTTTAATGACTGTCTTTAACGAATACATTATTAAACAATATCACGATTGGATGACAACTCTTGCTGGCATTGATCAAGCAGCAATGCAAAAGAAATTAGAACGTCCTTTAATGCAACGTATCGATCCAAAAACTGGTCTTCCCATTAACACGAAGCGTCAAAATGGCAATGTACCTACCCGTATTGAAAGTAATTTTGATAAAGATTTACTTAAATTATTTAACGAAGTCACATTTTGGCAAAGATTTGGTGGTGAACATCCAATACCATATTTAGCATTAGATATTGCTCACCAAAGAGATAATTTAAGACTTCTTCGTGAAAACGTCATGTTAGTTGTAACAGATTACAATCAAATTTTAGATCAGTTAAATGCCGAAGAACAACTGCTATATCGTGAACAATTACGTCGTTTAGATCGACGAGTGAATGCTGGATTAAATCGTTTTACATGGGCATCGAAAGGTGTTATTGAATGGTACGTCAAAGATTGTCGTAAACATTGTTCAACATCTTTTTCATTGGTAGAACAATTTAAAACACAAGACGCCGATATCGCTAAAGCCTGTCGCAGTATGTCTAAACTTCGGTTACTTTCCTTGAAGCGTAATTATGTCTACGACGATGGTGTTTTTGTAGCAGAGCAAGATATTCATCGCAAAAGAATTAGAGAACGACTTCAACAATTAAGACGTCGAATTGAAAAAAATATTCGTGAAATGTATGAAATCTTTTCAGGTGATCCACCTGATATTCAACAACGCTGGAAACAATATGTGTTCAGTGTTGAAACACAGATTGAAGTAGCACTTCGTGCTTGTTTAAAATCTTCACTCAAAGAATTCAATAAAAGTATTAATGGAGATGGTAAAAATGATCCACAACCATTATTTAAAACCAATGCAATCTTAAAAGAAAATATAATTGTTTTTGAACCATCGATGGTGAGTTTAACAGCACGTGTTAATTCGGTATGTAAAGCATTGGTTTCGGTAGTTTCGTGCGTTGAGAGACTTGCAGTCTTTGGAGACCAACGTGATGAATCTGTAGATGAACGTTCGTCTTTTTATGATGTCTTGTCGAATGAAACGGAAGTGTTAGATATTTTAGTATCTATCATGAACGGTCTTTCTGCTAATTCAACGGAAATGGACAAATATTTATCGTATTGGGATAAATATAAATTTCTTTGGGACGTTGATAAAGATGCGTTTTTGCGTAGATATTCCAAAGCAAATCGACCATTGTCGCAATACAACATTGATATTACGCGATATCGTGATCAACAGGCCGCTGTTCAAGGAGAGGAACTTGCAACATCTATTCTATTCATGCGTGCTGAATGTGGTTTATTAAAACAAGAACTTATTCGTCATTGTATTGATTGGCAACAACGTTTTACAGGTATTCTTAACAATATTGCTCGCACTGAATTAGAATCGTTAATGAATATGATGAAAGACAATACAATTGAATTAACCACTAAACCAGAAACTTTGGATGAACTTTCCAACAAAGTTAATTGTCTTCAAGATCTTGTAGCAAATAAAGATGATACCGCTGCTTCTTTTGGACCAATTGAAGATAAATATGCATCCTTGCAAAAATTTGATGTTCAACCAACAGAAGAAGAACAAGCATGGTTAGCTGCACTTCGTATTCAATGGGAAGAATTCACAACTATGATGAAAAGATCGGAGACCATGCTTCAATCAAGCAAAGCAACCATGAAACAAGATCTTGAAATTTCAGTAGAAAATCTTGCAACAACGACCAAAGAAGCACGTAAATCTGCACTTGCACGTCTTCCATTTAGTGACGAACTTACCATTGAAGAAGCCAAGAAAAAAATTAAAGATCAGCAAGATATCATGGAACAATTCCGTGTCAAGGAAGCCTCTTTAGTACGTGGCATGCAAATTTTTGGTGTTGATGCACCAACCTATCAAGATCTTGTTGATACTGAACGTGACATTAATTTACTGGAACGTAATTGGACTATTGCTTCGGATTGGGAAATCAAATGGGATGAATATAAAAATGGTGTGTTTAGTGCTCTTGATGTAGAAGCTGCTGTAATTGAAGCGGCAGGTTTTAACAAAAAAATAGTCAAATTAGGGCGTGCTTTTAAACAGCTTGGACCAACACCAAAATGTTGGAAAGCCATTCAAGAACGTGTCAAACAATTTTTAGCAACAATGCCTTTAATTCGTGATTTACGTAATCCTGCCATTCGACCACGTCACTGGCAAGAATTAAAAGATGAACTACGTAAAGATTTTGATCCAAACGACGATTCTTTTACATTGGAACAGGTATTTACATTAGGTCTTCACATGTACAAAGATAAAATTGGTGTCATTTCTAACAATGCAAACAAAGAACTTGCCATTGAAACAGCTCTTGATGAAATTACAGACGCATGGAAACTCGTTGACATTGAAATGATTGAATTTAAAGGTGTATATTTCAAAATTAAAACAACGGAAGATCTGTATACGCAATTAGAAGACAACCAAGTGCAATTGTCCACCATGAAAGCATCTCGGTTTTATGCAGTGTTTGAAAAGAAAATTACATATTGGGAAAAAGGTCTGAATATGATTTCAGAAGTCATTGAATTGTTACTTACTGTACAACGTCAATGGATGTATTTAGAATCTATTTTTATGAGTAGTGAAGATATTCGTAAACAATTACCATTAGAAGCAAAATTATTTGATCAAGTTAATGATTCTTACAAAGCAATCACAGAAGCAGTTGTCTCGGAACCTAATGCATACAAAGCAACACACAAAGAAGGAGTTCTCGACGAACTTACCAATATGGACAACAAATTAGCCAAAATTCAAAAATCTCTTGATGCCTATTTGGAAACGAAACGTCAATTTTTTCCACGTTTTTATTTTTTATCCAATGAAGATTTATTAGAAATTCTTGGACAACAAAAAGATCCAGAACAAGTTCAAAAACATATTATTAAATGTTTTGTTGGTATTAAATACATGCAACTAATGTTACCTGGAGTTGCTGGCAATCGCACGGTTGAGTGTACTGGTCTTCAAGCACCAGATGGAGAAACAATACCATTAGTACGCAATGTCATTATTGATGGACCGGTAGAAAAATGGTTAGTCTTAATAGAAGAAGCAATGAAATTGGCACTTAAAAAACAAATTCAAGGCACAGTAGCTAATTTCAAAGGTAAAAAAGATAAATGGGTCAAGGACTGGCCAGGTCAACTTTTAATTGTGAAAGGTAAAATGGAATTTACTGCACAATGTCATAAAGCTTTAACAAAAGTTATGGCAGGAAATAAAAAAGCATTGAAACAAGTAAAAAAAAAACAAATTAAATATATTAACGAATTATGTGATATGGTACGTACACAACTATCAAAAATTGAACGTAAAAAAGTGGTTGCTTTGATTACTATGGAAATTCACTCACGTGACGTAGAAGAACGTATGATTAAAGGTGGTTGTGCAAGAGTGGAAGACTTTTTATGGACATCACAACTTCGATACATGTATCTTAAAGATCAAGGCGAAGAAGGTTTAGGAGAAGTTGATGTACGTCAAACAAATACTGTTCAAGTTTTTGGATATGAATACCAAGGAAACAACGGCCGTCTTGTTGTCACAGCATTGACTGATCGTTGTATTCTTACGTTGACAACAGCCTTGTACTTACAGCGTGGTGGTAGTCCTCTTGGACCTGCTGGTACAGGGAAAACAGAAACGGTAAAAGATTTAGGTAAAAATTTAGCTAAATATGTAGTCGTATTTAATTGTTCGGATTCTATGGATTACTTGTCTGTGGGTCGTATGTTTTCAGGATTAGTTCAACAAGGTGGCTGGGGTTGTTTTGATGAATTCAATCGTATTATGATTGAAGTATTAAGTGTCATTGGTCAACAAGTTATGTCTATTATGATGGCAATTCGTGCTGAAAAAACATCTTTTGATTTTATGGGTAATCATATTCGTTGTAATTGGAATTGCGGTATTTTTATTACTATGAATCCCGGTTATGCTGGACGTACAGAACTTCCAGATTCCCTTAAAGCATTGTTTCGCCCATGTGCAATGATGAAACCTGACATGGCACAAATTGCAGAAGTTATGCTTGCTTCACAAGGTTTCCGTGACGCTCGTCCTTTAGGTAAAAAAGTAAATATTTTATACGAATTAATGAGTCAACAACTTTCTAAACAAGATCACTATGATTTCGGTCTTCGTGCTATGGCAAGTTGTCTTGCATGTGCTGGTGCATTAAAACGTGCCGATCAAACAGGAAGCGAAGAGTTAATTCTTTTACGTGCATTAAAAGATATGAATGTTTCTAAATTTATTACAGATGACAAAAATTTGTTCTTGTTATTACTTAATGATTTATTCCCAGGTCTTGAGTTGCCACCAACCGATTACGGTACGTTATGGACATCGTTGGAAGACGCACTAGTCAAACAAGGTTTAGAACCTATTGAAGTAATTGTACGTAAATGCATTCAATTGTACGAAACCAAAGCAACACGTCATTGTAATATGCTTGTTGGATTTACACTTGGTGGTAAAAGTACTTGCTGGAGAACTTTAGCCATAGCAAAAACAGCTATGAATGCTGCTGGTGATCCAAAAGAATTAAAAGTAATTACTCATTGTTTGAATCCTAAATCGTTGTCATTGAATGAATTGTACGGTGCATATGATTTATCAACTATGGAATGGCAAGACGGTGTTCTTGCAACACTGTTCAGACAATGTGCTTATGATTTAAAAAAACAAGAGAATTGGATCTTACTGGATGGCCCAGTAGATACATTATGGATTGAATCAATGAATACTGTAATGGACAACAACAAACAATTGTGTTTGATTAACGGTGATCGTATTGCCATGGGTGAATTTCATTCCATGGTGTTTGAAGTACAAGATTTATCAGTAGCATCTCCTGCTACCGTTAGTCGTGCAGGTATGGTGTATGTAGATGTCATTGATCTGGGTCACAAACCTTACCTCCAAGCATGGTTAAAACGTACTTTTGAACGTGAGGATGAACTAGCTATTTATGCTGGTCTTTTTGCCAAATATGTGAATCCTTTGCTTGATTTTAAAACAAGATACGTCTCTGAATTAATTCCACAAAGTAACTTTTCAGTAGTCATTACAATGTGTACATTGTATGAACAATTGTACAACGACGATGCAAATCAATTGGGTGTGCCTGGTAAAGAACCAGCAGAAGGTCATTGGAGCTATGTTGAAAAATGGTTTACCTTTGCTTTGATTTGGACTGTGTGTGGTACTGCAGATGAATCGGGTCGTACAATGTTTGATACACAAATTCGTGAAATTGAAGCGCAATTTCCTCCGCAACATCAAGTCTATGAATATTATGTAGATGTTGCAACAAAAGATTGGAAGTTATGGGAAGAACGTGTTAACAAGTCATGGCTTCCAGCACGCGATGCACCATTTTTTCGTATGATTGTTCCTACGGTTGATACTGTGCGAAATTCTTTTATTGTTGCATATCAAATGAAAAGTACTCGTCCTGTCATGTTAGTCGGTAATACGGGTACAGGAAAAACAGTATTGGCAGCTCAATATTTAGCAGGTCTTGGTGCAAAATTGACATTGACTGTCAATTTTTCATCGGCCAGTACATCTAATTCAACCCAAGATATCATTGAAGGTAACATGGAGAAACGTTCAAGAGATCAGTATGGTCCACCTGGTGGTAGAAGTATGGTATTATTTGTAGATGATTTTAACATGCCAGCCAAAGATACATTCGGTTCACAACCTCCAATTGAACTTCTTCGTCAATGGATGGAATACAAAGGTTGGTACGATCGTGGTAAATGTACATGGCGCTACATTCAAGACATGTCATTAATGGTTGGTATGGGAAAACCTGGAGGAGGACGTTCCGTCATTTCTCAACGTATGCAAAGTCAATTTTCAATGCTTAACTTTACATTCCCACATGATTCACAAATTCAACGTATTTTTGAAAGCATTTTAACACCGCAATTATCTGATTTTAGCGATGATATTAAACAACTCGCCAAACCAATGGTAACTGCTACTGTTGATTTATATAACTTTATGGTTGAGAATTTCAAACCTACACCAGTCAAATGTCACTATCTGTTTAATTTACGCGATATTGCTAAAGTAATACAAGGAATGTTAAGTGCTGACTCAGCATTTATTGACAACAAAGAAGCAATGTTAAGATTGTGGGTTCATGAAAGTTCTCGTGTATTTTCGGATCGTTTGGTTTCTTACGAAGATCGTGACAAAATTACTTCCTCTATGACAGAACTTTCCTCGACACATTTTGGTGCCAGTTGGGATGAAGTTATGGAGGGCGTAGCAGATAAATCTTTAGGTCCAATCTTTGTTGATTTCTTAAGTGAACCTGTGGGTGATGGGAAAAAACCGTACGAAGAAGTCTCTGACATTAGTAAGTTACGTGCTATGATGGAAGAAAAATTAGATGATTTTAATGTTGAACCAGGTTTTACACCTATGGAACTTGTATTGTTTCCAGATGCAATGTGTCACATTGCACGTATATCTCGTGTCTTGTCGCAACCACGTGGTAACTGCTTGTTACTGGGTGTAGGTGGTAGTGGACGTCAATCTCTTACACGATTAGCTTCATATATATGTGATTACAAAGTTTTTCAAATACAAATTACTAAAAATTACAGATCTCTTGAATTTCATGAAGATTTAAAAGCATTATTTATGTTGGCCGGTGTTGAAAACACACCGACAACATTTTTAATGCCAGATACACAACTCAAAGAAGAATCATTTTTAGAAGATATTAATAATGTACTAAGTAGTGGTGTAGTACCTGGTTTATTTGCTGATGATGAAAAAGCACCAATATTAGACGGTGTGCGTGATTTAGCTAAAAAACAAGGTATACAGGAAACTATGGATGAGTTATGGAAATTTTTTATTTCTCAAGTACGTGCTAATCTTCATATTGTTCTTGCCATGAGTCCAATTGGTGATTCTTTTCGTAATCGTGTACGTATGTATCCAGCATTAGTCAACAACACTACAATTGATAAATTTTTTGATTGGCCAGAAATTGCTTTGACAGAAGTTGCTATTAAATTTCTCGACGAAATTGAAATTGCTGGAGAAGGAATGAAAGAAAAACTTGCTGCTGTTTTTGCTCATGCCCACGAAGACGTCATTGCTTCATCGGCTAAAATTCTTGAACAATTGAGACGTTACATTTATGTCACACCAACTAGTTATCTTGAATTAGTAAAATCGTACCGTGCTATGCTTGGTTCTAAAAGAAAAGAAGTGGGAGCTGCACGTGATCGTTTAAAAAATGGTACAACAAAACTTGACGAAGCTAAAATACAAGTTGAAGAAATGTCTGTAGAATTAGAAAAAAAGAAAATTATAGTTGGAAAAGCAGCGAAAGATTGCGAAGAATTATTAGTTGTCATTGTATCAGAACGCAGAGCAGCGGATGAAAAACAAAAAGTAGTTGAAAAAGATGCGACAAGAATTGCAAAAGAAGCTGCTTCTGCGAATGCTATTGCAGCAGATTGCGAAGAAGATCTGGGTCGTGCTTTACCTGCTTTGGAAAAAGCTATGATTGAAGTTGAAAAATTAGATAAAGCAGCAATCACAGAGGTCAAAAGTTTTTCGACGCCACCAGACGCAGTTGTTATGGTAATGGCAGCAGTCATGATTTTATTTAAAGGTAAACAAGATTGGAAATCATCGAAATCAAAATTAAGTGAAAGTACTTTTCTTCATCAAGTTAAAAGTTACGACAAAGACAATATTTCAAATTCAATGTTGAACAAGATTCGTAAATTTACTAAAAAACCTGAATTTGATCCAGAAGTAGTCAAAACAAAAAGTCAAGCTGCTGGTTCGTTGTGTATTTGGGTTTGTGCTATGGAAATTTATTCTACAACTTTTCGTGAAGTTGCACCAAAACGTGCAAAATTAAAAAAAGCAATGGATGGACTTGCAAAATCAGAAAAAAGTCTAGCTAAAGCTAAAGCAGCATTGGCAGAAGTAGTTGCCCAAGTTCAAAAATTAGCGGACCAATACGATACCAGTGTCAACGAAAAAAATAGATTGCGACAAGAAGCAGAAGATTTAGAATTAAAATTAGATCGTGCTGATAAATTAGTTGGTGGTCTTGCAGGAGAACGTATTCGTTGGGGTGAAAACGTAGAAACGTTCAATGCTACGATCAAAGCATTGGTAGGTGATTGTTTAATAGCTTCTGCATTTGGTTCTTATTGTGGACCGTTTGATTCCGATTACCGTGACAGTTTAATTACAACATGGCAAGGACAAGTCAAACAAAAACAAATCCCATATGATCCAATGTTCTCTTTCTCTAGTTTCTTAGCAAAACCTACTGATGTCAAAGAATGGAACGTAGATGGTTTGCCGGCGGATGATTTTTCAACAGAAAATGGTGTAATTGTAACCGGTGGTCGTAGATGGGCATTAATGATTGATCCACAAGCCCAAGCCAATCGATGGATTAAAAATATGTATGGCAAAGAGTTGCGTATCTGTGATTTAAAAAGTAAAGATTATTTACGTGAATTAGAAAATGCTATTCAATTTGGTATGCCATATCTTCTTCAAGACGTTTTGGAAGAAATGGATCCATCATTAGATCCAGTCTTAGGCAAACAAATTATTAAATTAGGAAGTCGTGAAGTGATGCGTTTGGGTGACAAAGAATTAGATTACGATCATAATTTTAAATTTTTTGTCACTACAAAACTTGCCAATCCACATTATTCACCTGAAATGTCAACCAAAGTTACTATAGTTAATTTTGCTGTCAAATTGCAAGGTTTAGTCGCTCAACTTCTTGCCATTGTCGTTCAAGAAGAAAAACCATCTTTAGAAAAACAAAATAGTGAATTAGTCATTGCAGTTGCACGTGGTAACCGACAATTGTATGAATTGGAAGATCAAATTTTACAATTGTTGAATTCAGCAGAAGGTTCGCTGTTAGATGATCCTGCTCTTGTTGTTACGTTGCAGACTTCCAAAACAACTTCGGTTGAAGTCACTGAACAATTAGAAATTGCAGAAGAAACACGTGTCAACATTGAAATTGCTCGTCAAGGTTTCAAACCTATTGCAATTCGTGCATCCATTTTATATTTTATTTTGACTGATTTAGCTATGGTAGATCCAATGTACCAATTTTCATTGGCTGCATACGTAACACTGTTTCTGAAATCCATTGCTTTAAGTAAAGACAGCACTGGGTTAGATCGACAAGATCCAGGAAATGAAATTGCAGCACGTATTCTTGCAATTAACGATTATCATACTTTAGCTATGTACAAACAAACATGTATTGGTCTATTTACTAAACATAAATTGTTACTAAGTTATCAAGTATCCAGTAAAATTTTGGACGAGCAAGGTAAATTAAACAAAGAAGAAGCAGATTTCTTGTTGCGTGGTGCCAGTGTCTTAGATCGTTCCCTTCAGCCTAACAATCCATGTGACGAACATGATTTATGGATAGATCAACAAATGTGGGATAATATATGCGGTGCCGATTCTGGACTTGAAAGTTTGACTGGTCTAGTTCAATCGTTTCAAACAGCACTAGCTGAATGGAAACGATGGTTTATGTCACCAATTCCAGAAACTACACCTTTACCTGGAGATTGGGGAAACAAATTAGATTCTCTTCAAAGTATGGTAGTGCTTCGTTGCATTCGACCCGATCGTTTGACGCAAGCTGTTACAAGTTATGTTACCGAAAATATTGGACGTCCATTTGTTGAACCACCACCTTTTGATTTAGATGCTGTATTTAAAAATTCCGCACCACGAACACCAATGATTTTCATATTAAGTCCAGGTGTTGATCCAGCAAATCATATTCAAGTCTTGTGTAACGAAAAAGATTTATCTTTGGAACAATGTGCACTTGGTCAAGGTCAAGCACCTATCGCTACACGTATGTTAAACGACGGTGTGAAACACGGAGGTTGGGTTTATTTAGCAAATTGTCATTTAAGTATATCATGGATGCCTGCATTAGAAAAATTAATCGATAACTTCTGCAATGATGTAGTGCCACACAAAGATTTTCGTTTGTGGTTGTCTTCGTCACCACACAAAGATTTTCCAATTGCTGTCTTACAACTTTCAATTAAAATGACAACAGAACCACCGAACGGTCTGAAAGCTAATTTAGGACGTTTATATGACCAAATTAGTGATGATCGTTTTGAACGATCACCCGATGCAATCAAACACAAATACAAACGTCTTGCGTTTTGTTTATGTTGGTTTCATGCCTTAATTTTGGAACGAAGAAAATTCCGTTCCTTGGGATGGGCAATTCCATACGAATTTAATGATTCAGACTTTCAAATATGTGAAGATATTTTAGGTATATATTTAGCGGAATACCAAGAAAATACACCATTTGATGCAATGCGTTATTTAATTGCTGAAGCAAATTACGGTGGCCGTGTCACTGATGATTGGGACAGAAGGTTGTTGAACGTATACATGGAACAGTTCTTATGCGAAGAAGCAATTGCTGTACCAAACTTTATGGTGTCTACTAGTGAACATTATTACGTTCCCTCGGACGGTGAAAAATCGTCGTATAAAAAATATATATCTAGATTGCCAGCAGAAGATCCAACAGATGCCTTTGGCCAACACGGCAATGCACAAGTTGCATCGCAACGCATGAATACAATTGATTTATTAGCTACTTTGTTAGATATGCAACCAAGAGTAGTTACGGAAGGTGGTGAAACTGACGATGAAAAAGTTACGAAAATTATTCGTGATATTAATGAAAATTTAGTCGATCCGTTTGATCCATTTGTCGTCGGTGAACAATTATTAGGACGTTCCGATCCTGATCCATTAAAAGAAGTATTGAAACAGGAAGTAGATCGATACAATGCATTAATCAAAGTCTTGAAAGCCAGTGTCATTGATTTAGATGATGGTATTCAAGGTCTGGTGTCTATTACACCCGAATTAGAAAATGTTTACGATTCGTTGCTTGCTGGTCGTGTACCAACATCTTGGTCTTTTTGTTATCCATCTTTAAAACCATTAGGAAGTTGGACTGGTAATTTTTTCGAACGTATTAAACAAATTAAAACTTGGGTATTTCAAGGCATGCCATTGGTAAGTGTGTATTGTTATTGTAGCCAGATTATTTTTTTTTTGGTGAAATATTTGAACGTCTGTTCTAACTTTGATTCATTCTCTTCTTTTTCTCTTCTTCTTTTCTTCTTTTCTTTCTTTGCACAATTAGCATTTTTGGCTTCAAGGAATAACATATCCAACCGGTTTGTTGACTGCTTTGTTACAAACATCCGCAAGAAAAAATGTTGTTTCAATTGATGGATTAGTCTGGGATTTTGCTATTATTCCAACAGAAGTAGAACGCATTACGCAACCACCAAAAGATGGTGTGTATATGTCTGGCATTTTTTTGGAAGGTGCTATGTGGGATTTAGAAGCTGGAAATTTGGAAGATGCTGCGCCTATGCAATTAATGTCAAATATGCCAGTCGTACATTTCAAACCTTATGAAGGTAAAAAGAAAACCAAGAATTTGTATCAATGTCCATGTTATATGTATCCTATTCGTACAGGTTCAAGAGAACGGCATCCATTTGTTGTTGCTATTGATCTTAAAGTTGGTAAATACAATTCTGAATTTTGGACCAAACGTGGTACAGCATGTTTGTTGAGTACGTCCGATTAAAATA
>Ga0075441_10000721_pt1 | contig 16630 bp, 24 predicted proteins | sample CoawatmetaG00DNA_FD_71582 | JGI IMG/M metagenome (GOLD analysis project Ga0075441, IMG submission 71582) | Marine microbial communities from the West Antarctic Peninsula - Coastal water metaG002-DNA | ecosystem: Environmental > Aquatic > Marine > Coastal | place: Atlantic Ocean: West Antarctic...
TCCAACAACCATATTAACTCGATTGAATCCTTGATCATATAGTTTAACTAAAATGTCAAATACATTCTTAACAGACTTATCCAACTGTACTGCACGGGCGTGACGTGGGAACATCTTACGCATGTACTTTACTTTAGTAGAATGGTCTAATGGATTCTTTTTAGAGTCTTTTGTTTGTGATGGATATACCATATACTTAGAACCACGTGCAACTTTTGCAGCGGCATCCATAAGTTTCTCATGGCCAACAGTGGGCGGATTAAACCGACCAAACGAAAATGTAATTTCTTTGGTAGCTTCGGTGACGTACTCGCCGAATGACTTAAAGGACATTGTTACTTAGCTCCAGATGTTGCGTTTGGAGCCAGAGGAGATTTGCCTGGTTTATTCTTTTGGAGCTTGGCTCTGTCTTTGGCTCGAACCGTCTTCAATAGCTTCTTTGCCATTGTTTTTATCTGCATTTTCTTTTTAGATAGCCGGTCTTCAAGACCCTTACGAGCTGCATAAGACAACTCTGATTTAGGCTTATCTTTAAGAAGCTTTTTAGTCATTGCAACACGTGCACCTTTTTCGGCACGTTTCATTAATACTTCTTTAGACGCTAATTTACGCATAGATCTTTTACGACCCATTTGAATCTTTGCTCTGTTACGACGCATAGATTGTTTCAGCTTCATACGCTGCTGAGTGTTTAATGCTTCTTTAATTTCTTCCATAGTTCTTCCCATCAGGATTAGCTTTTTTGCCAGCCTTTAATTACATCAGAGGAAAAGTTATTAAAGCTGAACGTCATACGATCAACAAGCTTAACTGCTCCACCTTTTAATTTATCAATTGCCACAAAACCTTCTGCACCTGTTACAGTGTATCCAGACTTTGTTTTAATAAATGTATCAATACTGTTTACTTTATTAAGTTTATTTATAATAACTAATTTCGCCACTACTATGGCGTTTTGTAGGTCAAATATAGATTTCAAGTTAGCTTTATTACTTGTAGAGAAAAACTTGAGTAACTCATCTCGCTTTGCCATCTTACGGTCTTTAGCAGCTGGCGTTTTTACCTTGTCTGCTTCTTTTTGGAATCTTTCTTCGATCCACTTGATGAGACCTTGTACATGTTTTGCCGTATTTGTGATTTTTTCTCCTCGTCTAACGAAGGAGTTATTATACGTTTCGATGAGTCCGGCCATTTCTTCGTTTTTCGAAAGATCATTGAGGGCGTTGCCTTTAATCTTATTAAAAATCTTACCAGCTTCACTGAGCGCTTTCGTGACTTCGTCTGTATCTGCTTTTGTAAGTGTAGCCGTTCCCGATAGGTCTCTGAGGTTTGCATCCTGAAGCCACACAGAAGGCGCCTTTTTGAATGAAGAAGCTTTAACGCCAAAGGAGGCTCGCATATTTTCAAACGAATCGCCACTATAAGAAGTGTGCACAATAATTCCGATTCGAGCTTTACGTATATACTTGGCTTCCATAGAATCAGTGCGCACAGCGTACACAATAGTATTGGGATGAAAAGTAATATAGTTAACGCCATCGATAGTCTCCGGTTTTAGGTCCTTTTCCGTAAACATAAGATCGCCTTGAATCACGCCAGTAATCCCGATCTTGCTTAATTCGTCGAAAGCAACCTTGAGTTTTACTGATAGATCTCCAGACGTATCTTCGTCAATATCAGCGTGAGATTTATATACTTTAGGGTTTTTATTAAAGATACCCTTCTTTGCCACGAAAAACTTCTTATCGGTTGGATCTATACCGGCAAATACTGCAGGCGCACCGTCCCATTTAACCGTAACATTAACAGACTTCTTCGCACTGCCTGCTAACATATCTCTCATGGCTCTTAAGGCTAAGATAGATTCTCTTGCGCCATTAACGCCACCATATATCACACGATCTTCAATGTGAGTCATGTGGGTATTTTTGCCACTAGTGGCTTCGGTTACTAGGTGTGTCTTAAAGTTGATCATTAATGCTATGAGTCCTTAGAAACCGTATTATTGAGTATTATACGATTATTTATATGTTTCTGATACTCCAAAAGTAAGACCTCTTGCATTTTATATGCCTCGATCTCCCATGGTCGGTCGTAATATGGTATGGTAGAAGGTAAAAAAACAGGATACTCTTTGCGAATATCCTGTTTAATATGTACCATCTCGTGAAAGATAGCGGTTAATAGATCGTCACCAGCAAGCTTACGGTTGATACGTATAACGTACTCTCGGTCATCGTAGCCCTGGTCAACATCTGCGTCTACATCCATGTTGCAAATACGGACTGTTACAAAGATCTTGCGGATCCTAGGTAACAACCGTTTGCAAGCAAAGGCGAGTGCATCATCCTTAGATGACAATATGTTTACGCTCTGCGACGATAGATGTAGGCATCAACACGATCAGCTACATCTAATGGTATAAACCATTCAAAAGCGCCAGACCGCTTAACAGTGCTTGAACGTCCCTGACATTTAACATAGAACTGATAGTCCATCTTCGAGGCCCGAAGATCTTTGTTCATATGCTTAACCATAGATCTAAGATCGTCAAGTTGAAACATGTCAGTGTGTGACTCATAATCAAATGTGCCAATGTAAGCTGTGGACTTACGAGCTGTGTCGTTTTGTATTCCCATGATGTATCTCTCTTCTCATTAATATGTAACCATTATACCACATGTGAAGAGCTTTGTACACCTTTAATTTCGCCTTTTGCGTTTATTTTTATAATTTTTTCGGATTCAAGTATATCCAAGGTGAGTTCAGAACCAGTCTTAAATCCAGACTTATACTGATGTTTCATAGCTATCACAAATAGAATGAAGAGACAGGCAAATTGCCAATATTCAAGAAACATACTAATCAATTTTATGCAGTTTTTTGATGCCGAGAGACCAGTTCTCTGCAGCATCTTCTACATACCTTAGGGTTTTATTAGGAAATTCTTCAATGAAGAACCGTTTGTCATTGCTATCAAAGTACTCGATATGAGCGTATTCTTCTTTGTAGTTCATGTGAACTTCAGCTTTACCTTTGTTACTCTCTGCATAGAATGTACTTAAACACTTACCCATTGGGCTTACTCCTTTGGTAAAAATTGCTTAGTCATAGGGAATATTTGTACGATAGTTGCTGCGATAGCTATGGCAAGATCCATGTGTTCTTGTTGTGTTCCATTGCCAGCACGTAGTTCAATGTAGTGTATCCATGATCTAATAGTTCCGTTAACATATAGCTTAGAAACTGTGTTACCTTCTGGAAGTACAACACGAGCTTGCTCTTTTGCTATACCATTATCTATAGCCCAGGAATAGGCTTCTTTAGCATGATCGATAAGTGATTGTTGACGTTCCATCCATTCCGCACTTAACATTGCATCATCTGTTGCAATACTGTTCTGACGGTTCTTTGTGTCTTGTAGACGTGCGTCCCTTAAAACAAAATCAGCATCAAGATCGCGGATGTCAGCATACCGCTGAGAAAACTCTTGAAAGCTAAATGATCTATGGCGGAGGAGCTGTCTGGCAATGTCTCGGGTCGTGACGACTTCGAGGGTGGCTGAACACATTTCAAACGGTGACCAGTGTTTGTGTTTGACGAGGTAATTAAGTAAGCCTGCCGTTGTTTTAGTGTTAGCTTGGTTGGATGGATTGGAGACACGCGCACAGTACGCGACGAGATCCTGTATGTTGTCGAGTCCCTTATGTGCAAGTTCGCCTCCATGAATTCGGCCACTCGGTTGAGTATAGCCTATTAGCTTAGCTTTCATTATATATCCTATTTAACAGATCTAAGTGGAAGAAATTCAGAAGACATACTATCCTGATAATCATTACTGTAATACTGACGAGTTACAGTGGTCTTTTTAACACCGCGGTCATGTTGCTCGTATGTTACAATATATTGTTTAATAATTCTATCTTTAGGTCTAGTGACCTCATTCATAAAGGGTCCAGATGCGTCGGTTGTCATACTTTAAAATCTCCAAAGTTCTTTGTTTCACGTTTATTGAATGTATTTATCGGTGCTGCTGGCATCGGCTGACCTACAAGGTTCTGGGCAGCGTCTTCTACATCATACAATCGCATACGAGATCTATCAACACCTACAATAAAGCGAGTGTTTATTCCAGTATCGTTGTATCTGTTTTTGAGCTGCTTGACGAGCATTTGTCCAAGTCCTTCGAGCTCTTCGTTTGAGATGAGAGCGAACATAAGATCCGCTGTAGCAGGTAATCCGAATGATTCAGACGTATCCTCGAGGCCGACATCACTCGAGCCATATCCACTTCTAGTTGTTTGAGTCGCGCTGACAATGGGGACATTGAACTCGACCGCAAGTCCTCGAATCTCTTCTGCAATAGATTTGATAAGGGAATATGTATTGATTCCACCTGATAGTCCCTTGATGCGAGATGATGCACATATGTTCAAGTAGTCTATAAAAATAATATCGGGTGCAAAGTTCTTCTTAAGTTTAAGTTCATTAAGCAATGCACGGAAGTGTCCTACGTGTGCAGAGCCGGTGGGGTATTCTTTAATAATAAGAGAGCCATCAGTCTTGCTGGATATCTTATTCACCTTACTATCAAATGCTTCCTTGGATAACTTCTCAAGTTGATCGATTGGCGTATTGAATAAGTTAGCATCAATACGCTCAGCGATACGTTCTTCAGACATTTCCATGGTCAAATACAACACATTGCTACCGCCAGTTAAAGCGCCTGCAGCCATATGACACATAAACAAAGACTTACCGACACCTGTACCAGCAAGAGCAATATTCAAAGTCTTCTTAGGTAAGCCGCCTTTAGTAATCTGGTTGAATTTATCCAGATCAAAAGGAAGCTTTTCTTCCGTAGTATGATAAAATTCATAACGAGCATCAGCACTACCAACATAGTCATGGCCGATGTTAGTATCAAAAGAAACACCTAATGCATCTGACAGAATTGTAGGCAGAGCATTCTTGGTTTGGTTCTCATCACGACCATCAATGATTTCAATCGACTTCATGATGGCAAGATAGATTGCTCTGTCTTGACACCACTTCTCAGTTGATTCTAGAAGCCATTCAGTATCAGCAGCTATTGGTTCCTTAATAGTATTAACTACTTCGTGCGCCTCAATGAAATTATTACCAGACAAGTTGGCATTGTCTAACTCAATAGACAATGCCTCTGGTGTTGGTAGCTTGTTGTACTTTTCAACAAATGCTACTATTTCATTAAACACGAACCGATTAGCGCCTTCGAAATACTCATTCTTAATGAATGGTATTGACTTGCGAGTAAACTCACTGTTTGTCAGAAGGTTCCTTAGAATCGTTGTCGGTAGTGCTGTTGTCATTATCATTTCCTATTTTATAATCGCCGGTCTCAAATGCATCTTCAAGGATGTGTTGTAACACACCTCCTATATGATCCTGGAACTGTGGATTCCCATCGAGAGTTTCATCACCCTCAATAAGAGTCCACCTAAAGCTCAAGGATGCAATGCCCTCATCATCTTCAGTGATTTCATCAACCTTGGCGCTTACTTTACCGTACTGGTACTTAGTACCTTTCCACTCACCTGTAAGCAGTTCGACGGTATAGAAGTCATCCTCGTTTCTTTCAATGAATTTATAATCACTCTTGGCTATATTATACACTATTTTCCTCCGATTGTACATCATTAATTTCATCTTCATCATCACCTAACATTGATTTCAAACCAATGGTATAACGACTTTTGATGTGATCAGCAAAATCAGTTTCTTTAAAGATAGGATCCCAGAAGTCTTTGGTCAACGTATCTTTCTCACGACACTTAGGATCAACAAGCTCACCAGTATCACGATCGATACGACAGTACCAACCATTCTGAGGTTTGCCTACATAGTTACCTTCTAGTGCAACATCAAGTAAACCTGACATAGCTTCGATACCACCGTCCCACGTAACGGACACAGGGATCTTAGACTTCTCTTTAACAAAGCGAGACTTCTCAATATTGATAATGAAGTTGTAACCTTTGATCTCTTTGCCAACCTTTTCTTGTTGACGACCAATGATCCAGATGTTATCAGCACTATAGTAGATACCAGTACCACCGGATACCACAGCCTTACTAAACATTTCCATAGTCTGGTAAGTGTGATTGATGGCCAACATAGGAACATCTTTCATCTTCAGGTATGGAGTAATCATACGGAACAGACCTTTAAGTGCTTTCGCACGGGTCATATCAGCAACTGATTTCTCATCTAATGCATCATCTAATTCTTTCTTAGATGCAAGGTTACCAATAGAATCGATTACAATGATAACTTTGTCGTTATCTTCGATTGATTCTAACTGCGATACCACATCAAACTTTAGCTTTTCTACGTCTGTGATAGGCGTATGCAAGACACGTGATGTATCAATACCAAACGATTCAAAGTATGTTTGAGGTGAACCAAACTCTGAGTCATAGAATAACATAATTGCATCAGGATGTTTATTAAGATATGACGCAGCAATGAGTAATGCAAACGATGTCTTAAAGTGTTTCGATGGACCAGCAAGGACTGTCAAGCCACCCGCTAAACCGCCGTCAACTGATCCAGACAATGCGACATTAATCATCGGCACTGGCGTAGATGCTACGTCTCTGTTTTTGAAAAGCTTAGATTTAGAAAGTACATCAGTACCTTTAACCTTAGAATTCTTTTTTAGTCTATCCATTACGGACATATATTTACTCCTATCAAGTTATCATTAGGTATATTATAACATGAATTGATCAAGTTGTACACCTTTAATTGGCGGTTTGCCCTGCCTTTGTTCCCATTCAGAATCCCAACCAGATCTATTCATTAAATCAGCTGGAACATGGTCGAACGTACCATTACCACGTGGTACATAGTTTTGACCGAATCGAACAAAATCACACATCACATCTTCTAAATCTTTAGCTCTTCCACCGGTTCGTTCAACCAGTAGATTCATAAACTCGTCAGGCTTCCATCCCGAGGACAAACGTTTCATACAGCGAACTGCATTGTTGCCTAAGTAGGTATGACTGTCAACGTCAACGTATTGGGGAAAGTAATCAGAGCAATCCATAGAGAAAGCAGCGTATACGAAATTAAACTTTCGATGGCCTACTTCTTTGTTATAATCATTAAGAAAATCAACTATGTCTTTATGGCCGCGGGTTTCCTTTATTAACCAGGCCGTAAATTTATTTATCAATTCAGGTAATTCAAGTGCCATGAAATCAACATTTGAGACACCTTTTTTTGGTGCTGGTGGTTGGTTACCAATAGAGGTAAACAGAGCTTTACCCTGTGCTTTAAACATCACAAGGTTATCTGCCATCTCTTGAATGGTTTTAAACTTTCCCCAGTACTGTACTGCATTGTTACGGTATCCATGATCGCTCTCGAAAGATGCACCTGAACCCATAATCCGATGGCACAGGAATACATATAACCAGGTTTTCAAGTCCCATTTTATATTGTCATTACTCTTATTGAGTGCACGACGTTCTTCATTATGCCATCTATGTTTAGGTGATTTAGAACCGAACCACAGATCTTGAGGAACATTAGAAAACCCTGCAGCGTTACGCGTGAAACAATCGTAAATGTCAATGGTCTGCATCAGCGGATCATTAACTACTTGGTTTGCCTCATCTGACATATAATCAGAGTGTCCCCAGTTTACATTATTCTGCAGCCATTTGGCACGAGGATAATAATACTCTGAGAATACGTCTAGCGCTTCTTCATTCAACCAGCGGTTTTTCATTCTTGGCCCAATCTCTGTATGAATCAATTCGTTCGTATATAGTATCATCTTCTAGTATAGGCTCACCGCCCACGTTCCAGAATAAAATATCTTTATCGCTATTCTTAGGTATATACTTCCATGCCTTACCATCATATGTTGCAATATTAGGGAACGGTGGAAGATCTGTTTTCTGTGCTGCCTGAAATGCAAGTGGTTCTGATATAGGTTTGGCAATACCAAGCTCTCCAGCTTTCATGTTACGTGACACACATACTGAAGTAAACTTAGCATTTGGCCATGCAATCTGAAGTGCACGTGAGAGTACGCCCGTGGACGTGGCAAGATATACTTCATCAGGCTCTTTAATCTTTGATGCAACCTTTACGAAACCGGCTGTGACCAACTCATGCTTAAGTCCTAAAGGAACAAAGAATGCATTTGGTCTTTCATCAGCCCACTTCTTTGCAAGTAAGTTTAGATTAGGCATTGCAGCAATACGATGAAACTCGTATTCACATCCACGTTCTATACAGCAAGCTTGATGTGTAGAGATACGCTTGGAAGAAGGCATGAATAATTTAACCTTCTTACCATGCCGTTTTGCTACATCAAGAAGAGATACGCCAGCAAGACCAGTACGAGGTTGCACGTAAACAATGGTATCAATATGATCAGGGAGCGAGGATATGAGACAATCACCCCCGCGAACTTTACTTCCAACCAAGTCATCGTCACGGACAACCCGAACGCCATCATGACTGGTAATGCGAGGGACAGGATTAGGATCTTCCCAATCCCCAGCCAAAGCAAGGAATAATTCTCTAGCTGATTCAACAGTATATAAGGGTCCAACATCTTTATTTACTCCATCTATTATATGATTATTATGTGCCAAGTCCTGTTACTCCCCAATCATTACGACGATAAAATGGCGGAGCAATATGGAAAGAAGATCCATGCTCCATGTATGTTTTTGCGTATAGCTCAGGATCCATAGTATACCAATCCGCAGGTGGCATGACGATCTTACCACCTGACTGTTTATCTAATTCATCAATGAATCGATTAGTCAGGTCGTGACGATCTTGCCATGTACCATGAAAAGGTGTTTTCTTATAGTATCCAGTCTTAGGTATACGTCTTTCTTCATACTCCACAGGGACAGGAGTTGCATAGTACACATCACAATCATTCGTAGCTTCTAACGAAGTACCTTGTGTAATGTACTCTCGAATGAGATTCTCAAGGACAAAATCAGTATGTCGTAGAAGGTGATGACGAATGTCAATAGAACCAAATGCAAAGGTGATTTTACCTTTCGGTCTTGCACCTCTGAACATAGTTCGTAAACCTTGCTTTAACGCACCGTGTAGCGTCTTGCCGTCGTTACGTAAAGTGATATCATTCTTATCACTAAACGCTATAGTGTGAGAGTCACCTACAGTGAAACTATCACGTTGTAGATCCTCTTGCTTTAAACTAGAAACAGTACTGAATCTATTGCTTACTGCATCACACCATTCTTCTGTAATACCTTCGTATGTTGTATTAGCACCAATGCGTTTCTTTAGCATGGCACCATAGTCAGGCATATCATGATCCAATGAAACAAGATCTGGACATGAAGCAACTAGGTTGATACGATCAAAAACCTCTTTAGCTGCTCCGCCAAAAAGGTTTAATGTACCACCAAAGTTTGCGCCATGATCAATGTACACTTTATCAAACGTTCTGATTTTAGGTGTACATTTGTGATCTATAGTAGAACCTAAATGATCCTGCCATAACATAGTCCAACCATGAGTGTGAGACTTTGGGTTAACAGGTATATTAGATATCGGATTCGTTATTATAGAACGCATACTCGACTCCTGCCTCATCAAAGATTCGTTTAGTCAATTTCCACGATTCTTGCCACTTTTCAGCTATATCTACTTTACACTTAATAGGCATTATAACTCTTTTAATTCCTACTTGAACAATGCCTTTAGCGCAATCGGAGCAAGTAGGTAAGCCATAAACAAAGAGAGTAGATCCATCAAGGGATACTCCATTGTAAGAAGCATTGTAAATCACATTCATTTCAGCGTGAACTACTAACTTAAGTTTTAGGTCACGATCGTTATAGTTTGCAGGTGAGTCATTTACCCCACGTGGGAAGCCGTTGTATCCTTGCGAAAGTATTTGACCTTTCGTACCAATAGCAACAGCACCAATTTTACTTGAAGGATCCTTAGACCAGTCAGCAATATGACTAGCTAGGTTAAGGTACCTATTAATCCATTTAGGTTTATTTGACAAGGTTAAAGTGCCTCTCATATACGTGAAGATTTTGGACCTGCCATGTTATAGGGCCAGGTCCTACAGGATCTTCATAGGTTAAGTTTAATTTGTTATACTCCCAGCACATTTTCTGAAGTACGTGGGTCTGCCATGCAAAGTCATTCTTATAGCCAAAGACCACATCATTAGAACGCATTTGAACAACAGCAAACATCATATCGTTACGTATATAGTAAGTAACACTGTTTGTACATATGAAATCAGACATACCACCTTTGTTATATTCTGTCCATATAGATGGACGAGTATAAATCATAGAGGCACGACGACTATCAGGATTAGCATCAAGCTCCATCAAAGCAGAATGAAACTGATTGTAATACTCTTCTGAGTAAATAAGCTTGCCATAGTTACTATTGATATTGCCATGTTTATCTGATGCATACTTCCATGCTTCAGGAGCAACACGATCAGGACCATATATGTCATTGATGTTAGTAGACTGAGATGCGTACCATTCCAGTTCTTTCTCAATGTAAGGTAGGCTTGGCTTACCGAAGATTGATGGTTGATCTGCAATGAAAGATGCACCTGTCAATTCGATAGTCTTTTGACCAGTCTTATCAATAGTAAATGCTTCATCGTTTAGTTCATCAATAAAGAATTGACGAATGTCTTTTACTGTGTTTGAACCATGCGCACTCATTGCTTATCTCCTGCTTTCCATCGGTCATCCATGTTGAGATGGCCATCTGCAATATGCTGCATAAGAATCATAAGCTGAGTATTTGCATGTGCAAGATGGCTTAGACCAGACTCAGGATCTAGATCTTCACCACCCCAGAATGCATTTAAGTGACGTTGAATAGACGAGTATGTACGAGACCACTCAGTGGAACCGCCATCATCACGCCAGTTATTAGGACCATATTTGTTAGCACCAAAGCCAAGTACTTCTGCTACTTGGTTGATAGCGTCAATAGGAACAAGAGCTAAAGGAGCTTTGTTAGTATCATATTTCATGTTTAATTCCTAGTTTATTATATGAGACCATTATAACACATTTAACGCGTGTTGTACACTAATAATTTCACTATTATACTCAGTGCAATGATTACGTGCCTTTGCGAAGTGATGGTTATAATACAACTTGTTTGCGAATTTAGATCGTTCACGACCATGCATGCTAAAGCTATTAGGTTGAATCACAAGACGAGGATAGATTACATACCCATCATTATCGTCTATCATTTTAGCAGTAACAATATAATCAAATATATTTTCTGCTATATTCTTAGCAAGAGTCTGGATATTCTTGGCGTAATAAGACCAATAAACATGCTGGTGGTTTTTAACTTCTAGCTTATTGCCAGTGATACCACACTTGATATCCCAACCGTATGTTTCACGATTCGTCATATCAAATTGTTGCGGGTTTAGTTCACCTTTAACCATGGCAGCAATACCTACCTCACACGCAAGTCCACGTGTGCAATCTTGTGTTACCTGTGCACGGTCTCGGTTTTTGCGCTGGTTAGGATTTGACATTACGCCATCAATAATACCAGTATCTTCTAGTCTTTCAAGTACTTCTGTCTTTGCGACCCAGTGTCCGCCTACAAAGAAATCATCGTATACTTTAGTCATAATCTATTCTCCATTACATATGAGATTGCACGTTCAGCCTCAGTGTCAAACGCACGGCTTTTATACCAGCCACCGGTATCTTGATCAAGTTCCTTACATAGATGTACAACTTCTGGTACACTAATAGGATACTTCTTATTGACTGCGTTACCTGCAACAGAAACCATAAAGGAATACATCTTTGCATACCAACCAGCCTGAGAGATTGCATTGTATTCAGCAATCATCCGTCGTGATACAAATGGACAGTCAGAGTATGACGACCAAGAGTAATTAGTATTTGTTAAACTATTAGCACGATACTGCATCACAGCATTGCGCATTGAATCGGGCATGCCATCAAAGATAGTCTTCTTCTTTTCAGGCATCGGATGCTTTACTATTAATAAGCTAGGGTTAATAGGGCTACCGTCGTTAGTAAAAATGAAGTTGTTAGCACCACGGTACGTCGCAGGAATGTAATACATTCTAGATAAGTCCTTAGTCTGCCTATCTCCGATTGCTCCGAGCTCTGAGTTGAGAGCCCACCAGAACTTGCGAATTTCAGTTGATCCAACCGATGCTGCAAGTGGGAAGATAAGCCTGAACTTCGGGTGTAACTCAGTAGAGCTAGCCGTGCTATAACACACGTAATAATAATCACCGAACCTATTACGTAATTCATCTTGTAGATTTCCTTTAAATTCATGGTCATCAACATCGACGGCAGCCCAAGCTCCCCATTTGATAACATTCTTATTAGCACGTGTAGTTTCGTCGATGTACGTGGCCGGTGATATTAGCGATGCATCTTTCTTACTTGCAAGCTCCACCTTGGATAAACGATACAAAAGAGCCTCAAACTGTTTCCAGTCTGAGAACTCCATAGACTTTTCAGTCTTGTTATCGTATATGCTTTTAAACAGCGTTAACGAGATCGCCATGATTTTCCTTATGAGTAGGAGAAGTCCAGCCTTCAGGCTTCATAAGATCGGGTAGACCCCATGGATTAGGACGTTCAGTTTTAACACCTACTTCTTTTTCCATATTAGCTTCGTAGACATTATTCCATGCTTGATTGGCATCTACGCCAAACACATCGAGAGTACCTATAGCAAATACACAGAGATCAATAAGACCATCAACGATCTCTTCAGTATCGCCTGCTTTCATTGCATCAAAGGTTTCAGTCATTTCTTCTTGACACATATCAAGACGGAACTTAAGATACTTTTGCATCAGTTCCTTATCATGTTTGTTATCTTCAAACCACTTCTTTACACCAAACTGGTGATGCATCATGTGGATATCATGAGACCAATCAGACATCTAAATTACTCCATTTTTTAAGTTTAATTCGTTTTGCACTGCTATGACTTTCTACTTCAGCAGAATTGATAATACCGTACTCGCTAAGCAGTTGTACCATACACATCAGATCACCTACTTCTACTTCCATCTTGGCAACATTGCCCATGGTTGGAGAACCGAAGCGTATCAATTTAGCAGCTTCGACGGTGGCTTCTGCACACTCTTCCATAAATATGACTAGTAGCTCATCACGTTCGGATTTTAGTTGTTCAGTTGACATAGTATTTCCTCTATTATTAATACCATTATATCAGTTGACATAGCATTTCCTCTATTATTAATACCATTATAACACATTACCATAGGTTTGTACACAGTTATTTTTCATGACCAAATCGAATAAATTCGCCCTTTCGGATAATAAACGATTTTATGTCAGAAGACTTGGCACATAGCGGCATTATATGTGTGAAGCTTCTACCGCCATCAATCACATGATTGCCTACCTTGCGGGTATCATTCTTGTGCTGAGAGTATTCCCAGCCGCTAACTCCTTCAATCATATTGAATATGTATTTCTCTATGCCATCGCAATCGACTGCTGTGCACATTGCATTATCTGAGTATATGTTTGGGTATATTCCAAAGTAGCCTATTTCATCGTAATACACATCGACAGCAAAGTCGGCATGTTTATAGACCGCACTAGTACACACATACTTTACATTTAGATTATCGTTCTCAAGATACATTCTAACTGTCTTCTTTATGTCGTATAACGGTCTATGCTTTATCTTCATCCGAAGAAGTCCTCTAATGATATCCTAGGCTCTGGCGACCAGCCAATTGCATCCAGGATTGGAATGATTGGATCTAGGAATGTTTTCTGAAACTGCTTGTTGTAGTCTACATACTTATCAAGCTGCAGTTCGGTAGCAAGATATGTAGGGAATGCTATCACGTTCTCACGGATAGGATTAGGGATCTTAAGGTAACAGAACTTGATCTTCTCACCGTTTTGAATAAGCTCATGCTTCTTCTCAAGGCCGAGGTCTTTGATGTAATGATTATATAGCAAAGCACCACGTACATGGATCGGAGTACCCTTGGCGTATATACCTTCACGCTTGCGAGACCACTTAGTAATATCATTGACGCCACGTGGAAAGGCTACTTGCTCTGGTGGAAGTGTAGAGAAGTAATCTTTGAATTGTGCGATAGCTTTCTGTGCCTGCTCTTCGTTACCAGAGATGATAACCTTGAACAATGCCTTTAAAGCATCACGACACGAACCTGGGGTGGAAGACTTGATAGCCTCAATACCCATGATCTTAAGCTTAGGTTCGGCATATTGCACACCTTCGTTGTTGTGCACATTCAAGATGTAACGCTTCTTCGCTGTCCAGATGCCACGATCTGCAATAGCTTCACGAGCCATAACCATGCGAGGGGTGTAACAATCAAAGAGATCATACATCTTGGCATAGGACTTCTCGAGCATTGGGATGAACTGTTCTTCGCAGATCTTGTCAATGTTTGCAACAGGATCTTTGCCATCAAGGTACTTGGTAACCATAGGACCGAAGTTAACATAGACCGAATCGGTATCGATTGCGATAACATAGTCTTTGGTATCAGTCTCACAAACCTTGTTCATGAACTGGTTAACAGACTTCTCAGCCCACCGAATGACAGCTTGGCCAGTCAGAGTAATACCTTCGGCAATACGTAGATCAAAGTAACGGAAGTACTTGTTGCCTAATGCACCATATAAAGAGTTTAACAAGATCTTGATGGCCATTTGCTGATTCTCAAAGCGAGAGATATCACGTTCAATGCGAATGATTTCAGCGATATTAGACTTAGGCGTATTCTCTTTGAGCTGCTGTGCCTCGAGCATCTTCTTCTTGACGACCTTACGCTCATTGTAATAGTCGGTAATGATCTTAGGCAGAACACCTTGCTTCTCACGTTTGAAGTAAATGCCATTGACAGCAAGTGCATACTCAGTCTTTGGATTATCAAAGTCAGCTTTAAGTGCAATGTCAGGATTCATATCGGCACGTTCACCTTCAACGATAGTCTCAGGAGACATATTCCATTGGCAAATGATGTTAGGATATAGTGAGTTAAGATCGAACGAAACCACCCAGTCGTGCATGCCTACCTGAGGAGGTTTAACATAACCGCCAGGGTAATCAGCTTTAAACTTATCGCCATTAGGTGGAACAACGATGCCTTGGTTTGCAAGGTCACGATATAAGATTGAATCCCATATAGCAGTAGTACCTAGCGTATCGGTATAGTTAACACCACCACGATATGCCATAGTTAATGCCAGAGTAATGAGACCCATCTTGTCTTCGAGACGATCAACTAACTCAACGTCTTTGATGTTATAGTCAATGAACTTTTGATAGTCTTCGAGGTACAATGTGTATAGGGAATTATGCTCATCATACGACAGCTTCTTCTCACCGAGAACAACGTGAGCAATGTTATCAAGCTTGTATGATTCTTGTGGACCATATGAATAGCCGAACTTCTTAAACAGTTCTAGGTAATCAAGTTGTGCAATACCAGTGAGTTCATAGCATTGTTGCTCACGACCCATCTGAGTAATAGTACGAACATTAACAAGTCCCCATGGAGAATACTTACGTGCCATGTCTTCACCGAGAAGCTTTACGGTACGATTAACAAGGTATGGAATATCAAAGAAGCGAGTGTTCCAGCCAGTGATAACATCAGGAGACTGGATCGGAGATGCCCAGTGATTGATGAACTTGATTAGTAGATCTGATTCTGAGTCACATCGCACATAAACAACTTTGTGATCTTGCATGAGAGAGTTAGCTACGTCATAGTCACGCAGGCCCCACACATAATAGATGTTGTCTATGTTGTTTTTGATTGCAATTGAGATAACTGGGTAGTCAGCAAACTGTGGCTCGGGAAAGCCATCGTCGGATTGAACTTCGATATCGATTGACGATATGTTGATAGCATTACGATCAAACTCAATGTTATCAGGGAACTTCTCTTGGATGTGCTGAACTACGTAGTTCTTGTTGCCATACAGTACTTTGGACTCGATGCCCGAATAGTTCTGTTCATGGTCTTTGACTTGACTCATCTTATCGAATAAGATAGGGGATACTCTTGTGCCATCTAAGGCAAATGCAGTACCTGAGTCATTACGTTGATAGAGGGTTGGCGAAAACTTAACACGGTCTTCGAACCGATGGCCATTTTTATAGCCACGATAAAGTAGGCTGTTGCCATAGCGGGCAACGTTTGTATAGAATTCCATAGTGCTTCTCCGAATGATTATGTATATTATAACACGATTTTCGAGGAATGTACACTAGTTTTTGTAGGTTTGTGAAACCATTTCACTATCTCCATTATGTAAGTAGAAGGGAACCATATGAGTAAAACACGTCGGAATTACATATTCATATGGTTTTCTGTTTCTAGGCCACCCAGTTGGCCCACCAGGTTAGGCGGCTAGCGCGTAATCTGTAGGTGCATAATTGTTATTTGCAATTATATGTTTTCTTCGCGATTACCGTGCTTAGATCCGGGCAACTCCACTTTTCTACTAATCCGCCTGTCGATCCTATTTCAGCCCCATCAAAAACACAC
>Ga0075441_10000725_pt1 | contig 16557 bp, 5 predicted proteins | sample CoawatmetaG00DNA_FD_71582 | JGI IMG/M metagenome (GOLD analysis project Ga0075441, IMG submission 71582) | Marine microbial communities from the West Antarctic Peninsula - Coastal water metaG002-DNA | ecosystem: Environmental > Aquatic > Marine > Coastal | place: Atlantic Ocean: West Antarctic...
TGGTTAAATAATTATTAGCTACACCATCTGTATCATTACGTAAAACTTTATATTCTTTTAGTGTTGTTCCTTCTGTTGACCCACTACTGTACTTCATTAAAGATATGGTTAGTAAAAACTTCTTAACACCACTACCCAATTTACCTAAGTCACCTGGGTGGTATACGTAATTTGTGTCAGCGATAGCCACTTGTGTTTCCCCCAAACCAGCGTTTAGTATTGATGTGTTGACCAATCTTTTCATTTCATAGTTATTCTCCGGGTATATACCCACAACATCTGTTGGGTATGTGTTTTCAATATATTCACACCATTTTGTGTCGGTATAGTTGATGTTTATATATGAATTATATGTAAACCTATATACACCATTAGTTGTAGCACTATAGGTCATATAATCTTGAGCTGTATCACCAAAAATTAAATTATTGCCATATACTTGTGAAAACGCGTATGGTCTATATTTTTTTGTAACATCACCAATCATTGGTAGTTTATGTTTCCCATATATTGTTGATGTTGGTATAACTATACTATTACTGTTTGTTGACGCTGAAATATTTAAGTCGTACACTATAGTGTCTCCACTGGTGAACCCACTATACCCAGAACTATTAAATCCGTATGTTGTAAAACAGAAGTCTGTGTTACTGTGGTCACCAATTGGTGTTCTGTCGAAGAATGGTTCCAATTCATTTTTATTTGTGTGGTCTGGATTCTTTCCGGTTGTTGGTACACTTCCTTCGGCTATATGATAATCCCCTACGTACTCAACACCATTTAATAGGAATTCACCACCAACTGTAACCAATTTATTTTGTCTACCAGCTCTCTCTATACCAATGTTCGACCTCTTTCTTGGGCATATTAATACCTTTTCTACTAGTCCATCCTTATCATATGTAAACCTAACGTCGTTAAATTGGTTAAGTGTTGACCTTTCCACCCATTGTGACATTCTACTGTACACCCTTTTTACGTTTTTAAGTCTTCCGTTTGTTTGTCTAACGGGGTAGGTCTCAATACTACCTATTTGTTGTGATTTTAAATTCTCACCAAAAGCTCTTAACTGAGCCTTTGTACCAAATTTTAACGATAAACATTTATTGGCTGACGAGAATACCTCATTATCCCTAACCTCGTTAACCCAATCTATTGGTCGCACATTCTTACCTTTCTTAAAAACCTTGTCTGATTCTTGGACAAACCCATCATTAACATCCCTACTAATGTTGTATGGGATTTCAATATCCGTATCAGTACCTAAGTTAAAGTCTGATAAATCCACACTTGTATCACTACCGTTCTCAACCACAAAGACTTTACTGTCAATCAGTTCTAACGTATCTGGATTTATTTTTTGTCTTGTTAATTGTTTTTTATAGTCATATCTAACAACACCCTCACTCATATGTTCAGAACCAATACTTAGGTTAACTGTTTGAAGTTCAATATCACCACCCTTAACAATAATATGTTTTGGTTTACTAACTCTCTCAACGCCACCATCATTTCTTGTGGTTACATCTATACCGTCTCTGAACCCCAGTGTTGTACTGAATTGTCCACCATATTCACTTATGATGTCCATATCAAATGACATGTCTAACGACCTACCAATAATGTTAACCGAATTAAGAATCATTTGTAACGCATGACTCTTTCCAGATTTCTCTATTGGGAACTTGGTTATCGCTCCATTATTATCTATTGGGTTAAAGTATTTCTTGTGTGATAATAGTGCTCCGAATCTATTACCTTTAACCGAATTAAACCCAAACACACCCATTTTATTTTTAAATACCTCTAGTGTTACATCACTTTTGCGTAACCCTAATATGGTATCATCGACATTACTAGTAATATAATCTTTACTGAACTTAAGGAACATTCTCTTTTTAACACCAATACCAGTAACAATCATATCTACAGGGCCAATCGTATCGTAAGTTAGTTCACACCACAATTTCTTGTTTAGTGGTTTAAAACCTTTAATATTTCTGGTAACATAAAATATGAAAGTTAGTTTATCACTCAACCCCTTTAAATCAACTTTACTACTATATACTTTATCCTTAGTTCTTCTGTTACTGGAAACTGACGATGATTTACCCATTTGTGAGTCAAGCATCAAACTACCATCTGGCATGCGGTGGTAACCAGCTGACGCAGACTTGTTTGTGGAATAACTCGACCCTTGTCTTTTAGAGGAGGAACTAGAAGGATTAGGTGGGGTTGGTGAATTATGGTATGACATAGTTTATTTTATTTATAAATCGTATTCTAGGACCCAGTTATTATCTCCACCTTCATTCAGACCAAACACATATAATAAGTTATCCGTTGCACCACGATTTGTGAATAGTGTTGTTGAATTATACGCCGTTCCGTTAGTCTGGAATTGTCCGGCTAATGCAGTTGTTTGACCATATGTTAATATATTACCCCCACTACTTGTTGGGTTGTTGATGTTATATGAATTAGCGTATGTTGATGTTTGGTTTGGTGTATCACCATTAATCATGTTTTGTCCCATAGCTGAGCCTACAGTAACTACTGGTGGTGCAACCATAGTGTTGGGCCCTGTCCCCATTTGTGAAGCTGGAAACCCATTATATGGTGTGGTTAAAACAGTTAATACTGCTGATTGCGCTGTGGTTAGTGATTCACCAGCAATATCAAAACACCTATACACAAATTTATCTCTATGAAAAGCTGAATTCTCTATTTTAACACCCCCAGTCCATAATGTTGTTGATGGTACCATTTGTTCAATAATACGAATCCAGTAATCACCTAGTGATTTAACGTATTTGGCCATCTTATTATAGGTGTATTGGTTATTATCCCCACAATTCTTTTTTAGGTAGTCAAGATATATCTGTTGTAACGCTGGATAACCACCTGTTTTACCATCACTAATAGTCATCCTTGTTTTAACATCTACAAAGTACCTCCAAAAATTCTCATTAAATTCCTTAAAATTAATTTTTTTAGCATTAATTTTTGGGTTGGTTGCGTCCCACTTACCATGTTCGTTAGAATATGGTGATGGTGATGTCCCTCCGCTGAAAAAACAATTACTATCTTTTGATTGTTTCCATACGTCGTACACTAAAGCCTGACCAATATTAAGTGATAAATCTACATTCTTAACATTAAGTACTAACCTCTCGTCTTCACTATGGTAGTTAGCTTTTCTATTTTTAAAATCAAATTCCCTAACAGAATCACTATTAAAACACCTATGTTCCCTTAACTCATCTATATAGTCTAACCTACTTTTATAAACCTTTCGTGTATCGTTAATACCTTGTGGTACTTTTAATAAAATGTTCTCAAGACCCTTAGACATAATTAAAAGTTCATCACAACTAGCACTATCTGTAGCCACATAGAATGTAGTGTTATCACTAAACCCTTGAACTTCATATGGTGCTAACTCGTCCCTATCAAACTCACCAACCGACATTCTTTCATCATCAATTCTAACCCAAGATTTTTTATCGTCAATAACTCTAGTAAGTCCATAACCAATTGACATGTGTGGGAATCTCCTAAACCTGTCCAAGTATGGTGATTCAGCTAAATTTGAGTATTGTCCCATAGTCCAGAAACCACCCCATGTGAATTCTCTAAATCTATTTGCCACATATGGTGAACACCCACTCAAAACTGAGTTGTTATAATCTGTTATTAATTCAGATTTATGTTCTTCTGTTCTCTCAAACCAACCAGCTCCTCTTTGGAAAAAGTAGTTGTCTGTCATTACTGGCCTTTTTGGATACCCTGATTGGTCTATTGGGTAGTCGGCTAATGTGAAATTGTGATATGTAGTTCCTGTTTCATAATAAAATTGGTTGATACCTGTCGCTAAAGTTAGTGGCAAACTTAACCCAAAAGATTTTGTATTGTATGTTCCTCCTGATATACCAACCCACCTATCTATAAAGTGTGGTGTTGAAAACTCCCATGATAAGTCTGTTATTCCGGTTTTATCATCGAATTTGTAACCCATGTTTTTAGCTTTCGGTATTAGGTCAATTTTCTTATCAGCTAAAACAACATATTCGTTAAATTCAATAAGTGCTTCAGGTGCACCTAATAACGTTAATAAGAACTCTATGGATTTCCTTGTGCCTTTTGATTTGAATAGGTATCCGGTATTCATCAATATCCTTCTATATAGTTCAACGTCTAATTCAGCTGGTGTCATACCAACTGATGAACCGGAATATTGTGGTGTTGTAACACCTAACACACTATCTAAGAACCCAGTTTTATTTAGTGTTGATGGTGTTGACCACCCTAAAGTTTTTGCAAAATTCTTTGTTAGTTCATTTGGTACGTTCTTTTTGCCGTCGTATGTAACGTTTGTCATATAAGCGATACCATCAACAAATGTTTTTATATCATCAAAACTCCTACCATATATCTGTAACGTCTTTTCAACTTTTTGGTCTGACGTATCAAACTCTTTAAGTGTTGGTGCTGTTAAAAATCTTGAAACTAGATTTGTTTTAATGCCGTCTAACTCATCACCTATCTCTGACAATTTACTAACATATGTTGTGTATAGTGTGTTAACAATATCTAAATTAACATCGTCGTTCATAGGCCATGTTAAACTTTTATATGAGTAATATTTTTTACCACTATCCGTTTCTTTAACTAATTTGAATTTGGCTGTATATATAGGTGATACATCCCTTGTCATTAAGAAGGCTTCGACACCATTTAATGACCTTAACTGAGTTTCACTTTCAACTAAACTTGGTTTTACGTAGAACTGTGTTGTTGTTGTTACCGTGGACGTTCCGAATGGTTGGCCTTCGACAATAAGTTCGATGAAATTAGTTGAGATACTCTCTGGTGTAAAATTAACAACCTTATACTCAGTCGTTGTAATCGTATTATTGAATGTGATGACGTATTTTTCATATTCTTTGGTTAAATTTCTTAGTTTTGTTACCTTACCTTCGGCAATCTTAACAGCTGTACTTGCCTCATTACCAAACATACTCATGTTATTAATAACTTGTTCTGGTGATATACCGTCAACAACCAACTCACCATTTGTTGTAAACTCAATACTGAATGGGTTGGCTAGGTGGTTAACTGGAACTCTAAGTGTTGTTCTTTTAGTTGTTACATCATAAGATATGTTATAAGCGGTTGTATTACCACTAACATTATTAACATTAAATCCATCAACATATAACGCTGCTGGAAAACTATTAATAACATTTTCTACAGCTACCTTAAGTCTCTTTTTTAGAGAGCCGTATAAAACCATGTTAGACAAATCACTAGTATCGTAATTAACAAATACCTCTAGACTGTTACTTGATTGTGCCTTAACTAAATCTATACTACCAATATCCATTGAGTCTAGTGTTACTGGTTCTGAGAACCCACCTAAAGTAAAACTAACTGATTGTGATTTGCTTGAGTTTGTGGAACTGAAATTTCCGTTGGACATCTGGGATGACCCATCAACCCACTGATTACCAACAAGGTTATCACTGAAGGTTCCTGTTCCGTTTGGTGGTGCCGGAGGATATCTATAGTTAGTACTAGCCATATCCGTTAAACTGTTACATTAATAAATGTCTTACTGAAGTCTATATTGTTACCTCTATTAGCTCTAACCTCATATAGTTGGTCGTTATATTGGTCTCTAACTTCGTATAAGTCATATTGTTTATATATGTTGTCAGCAAAATCATATAGTGTGTATATACCGTCATCAATAGATTTAGATTGATTTCCGTAAAGAGCTATAGCTAACGTTTCAAAGTCATGGTCAACCATTTCAATATCTAACACTATTGGGTTAAAGAATGTGTTTGTAATTATAATATTTTGTCCTGGTTGTCCAATAAATGGTATAGCGTTGGGGTTATTAGATGGTGCACTTGTTGGTGTTAGTGTACAGAATATTAATTCTGTCTGACTATTTGTATATGTGTACCTTGGTGCTACTTGGTTGGGGCTTGTTAAGTTGGCTGTCACTGGTTGACAGAAAAAGTTCGATGTTACTAGTCTGTAGAAATTGTGAACCTTCTCACCATTAAGTTGTAAGTACTCAATTCTATACCCAACTAGGTTATGTGGTTGAAACCTGCTTCTAAATTGTGCTGGCACGTTATTAATATCTATAACTAACCCTTTTACATTAGGTAATGAAGATAAAATCCCACAATCAGTAATTTTACACCTAATTTCTGCTGGTCTAACATACACAGTGTATATCCCTTTTTGGGCAAATACTGTTGAGGGTAGTTGCAAGTCGTACAAACCACCTAATATTTCAACACCACTATTTCCACCTGTACTACCATTATGATAATGTGGTGACAATACAGTGTTAGCCGCCATTGTAAATAGGTTAGTTGTTGTTGAAACGTCCCTACTAGCGGCGTAATGCACAATCACCTCCATATCATCTGGAAGTGTATCCGCTGGTCTCTTAATTCCGTATGCTCCTAATGCCATATATTATGGTTGTTTAATCACTTTATAATACCCATGTCCATGTCCCATTAACTCACCCATGTTAGGGCATTGCCCCAACCTTTGTGGTCGTTCCATGACAGTTATTTTACCCCTTTCAATAAAAATATTTGACCTAGTTTCTGGTCTCTCAGCAACATTCATTAATACCTCCTGTTTTGTTAATGGTGGTATACATCCTGTTACTTGTACTTTATTATATCCCATGAGCTTTTATTATAAATATCGTTGGGTTTATTTATTTAATCGCAAAACCCTTATTAATTATGGGTAAACTTCATTCATTAGGCAACTTGCTGAATTATTAGCTTCATTTACACCACACCATACCCACATACCGGTTCCAGTTGTGTTTGAGTCGTATAATAGTATACTGTCTGCCACAATATTACCTGGGTTTTGTTGATTATTAGAACCCACAAGCGTTAAGTCCAAGTGACAGTCACCCTGGAACCCAAGATGTATGTCTGGTACGGTATTACCCATACCGTTATCCACACAACACACACAACAATCGTCAACTGGGTCAGTAACACACTCGTTTAATGAATATGTTCTAATACCCGTACCAATCACACCACTCCAATAATTACTTAACCCTCTATGTACTAATACGGTTCCTCCTGGTACAAAGTCTGGTATGAGGTTGTTCATACATTTATCACATAACCCTTCACAACATTTGTCAAGACACTCAGTGTATCCTTGAATGGTATTCATATACGAGTCTGTATGACCAGTACCAGGAACTAAATAACAAGAACAATCAACACTTGATGTTTGACATTGACACGGTCTATAGTTTGGTTCGAACATTGTGAAAAGTCCGACATTTGAGTTATTAAGTGCGTGATTTGGGTTCAACACTATAGCTTGCATACAAGGAAAATCATTACATCCACTAACATCAATCCCATTACTAAGTAAGGTACTAATCGTACCGGTCCAGTCCATAGCATAATTCGTCGTATAATAATTGTTGTAAGAAACTGTACAGAACCCAGTATCGGTACTAGCTTGATATCCTACAGCACCACTTGGGTTTGGACACCCAAGGTATTGACTAGCAAATAGTGGTGGTTGTGTATTATAATATGAATAACTACCTGGTCCTCCAGAGGGAACACCTGTTGACCCATTATTAAAAGTAACTTGGTTATAGTTAATAAAGGCGTTAACGAATGTTAATGCTGAATCAATCATAATGGTATTACCAAGATAATCAACATAAGATACCATAGCAAAAGCTGTATTACATTTAGATATACCAGCGAAATTACTATCACTATCACATTGATATTCGTTACACACATCATCACATGCTGTTTTACTAATGTACCCATCTACCCCTGACCTATTTTCACACCCATTAATTGTGCAATGCCACGATGTTTTAATACCCGTTGGACAATTCTCATCACAAGGCCACCACACTGGGTATTCTCCTTGGGCACTATCAAACAGGTTTCCTGAATTCCAACCACCAGTTGAACCGTCACAGTGTAGCCCAAGTAAGTGGTTGTTATAACATTGACTTGGTGGGATAATCCCATATGGCATATTTGGACCATTACCATTATGATGTGAAAATGAATAACAACAACCATCTACTGGGTCTATAGTATATGACACATTTCCCCATATTGATGGTGGTATCACTATATTTGGGTACCAAGGTCCTGTCCAATGTGTTGGTACTTGTGTGTAAGTGGAAACTATATTGTACCCTGTACCATCATGTAGAGATGATGTCCATGTAATAGTAACCCCTACACAATTACAAGGGTCAACAGAACCACATGGTGGTGTCAACGTCTCACAACTATACATGGTTGTTTGTTCGTTTGTATCACCCCAACACAACACACATTCATACACTGACGATGAAACAACTGGCAAACATTTACATGTTGGGTGTCCATGCCATATTTCACCTGGTACACATTTTGAAACAACATTACATGGTGGTCCACTTTGCGTTGATTTACTTTTTAGTACTTTTAATTGTGATTGCATCTCAGAAAGAATTTTTGAACAATCATCCGCACTACGATTAGCTGTTGATTTTTTTCGACAGTCGTTTTGTATATTCTGGTATTGCATTAATAATTCGTTATATTGGCCGTAAACATCACCCCTTTCACTGTAGTATGTATCTAGGTATGAATCGGTCTCCATTTCAATACGTTTGGCACTAGCTTGGATTTGGGGGTTATTCTTGGGTACTTGTTTACAGGCAGCCATTGGTGCCATAAGGTCTCCATGATTACATTTACACGGTGGAGTTGTAACAATATAAGATTGTCCCGTCCATTTAGTCGTACAACATTGTTTACACGCACCAACTATTACCTCATCACAACAGAACCTACAATACCCATTACAATCTAACTCAGTATCAAACCCATTATTAGGGTTATTACTGTAAGATACCTGGTTTAAACCAAATACAGCATTTAAATATGGTAAACTGGCATTAGCTAATGATGTTGCCTCAACACAGTTTGATGTATTTGTAGTTATATTAGTATCACAATACCAGGATGTTGAACTACCTGTTGAACCTGTTACTGATACACAGTTTGGGTCACATGGCCACCATAAGCAGTTGTTACCTGCATTACCTAAAACAGGCCAATCAGCTGGGTTTGATGATGCCATATTATTTACATAGTCACTGTAATTTTGTGCTGGGGTAACAGCAAATTGGGCTAGTGAACTATGTGCGTCAAGGAACATATAACAACACCCATCGAACATAACAACAACCCCTTGGTCAAATGTTGTGTATTGTATACCAGTATATGGATTTATGTTTGGGTTTACTGCATCCCATTGTAATTGTGGGTTTATTAAATTTTGTGGGAAGAACGCTGTAGTAATCCACGTGCTACTTGGTGGGTCCCATGACGGTATAAGTATTTGTTGGTTATCTGCACAACCAACACATTCACAACATTTATCACCGTTAGCGGTAGCAACAACACAATTCACAAGTACTGACCATGGGGCTCCAATACCATTTAGGGGGTTACCAATAGAATAATCCGGATTTAGTGTTACCGCACACTCACAATCTATTCCACAATCAAATGAACAATTTTCGTTACAGTCTAGTAATAATGCCCAACCATCACCAGTCCCTGATGGTCCACTACCTGGAGCTATATTATTTGGGAATTGTGTACATCCTTGTGTTAAATCACAGAAATAATCATTACCAGAACCGACAACACATGGGTATTGTGTTTGGTTTAATGAACAATCCAGTTCTGTTGGCCAATCACAAGAACTAGAAAATTGGGTATTGCTACAACACCCAATCCCATCCCAAACATGTTCACAATAACCACCATTAGTACCAGTCTCATCACAACAAAACCTACAATGTGATTCACAATTAGATAATGATGTGAAAGCTACTCCAGCAGATGTGTATGTAACTTGGGCTTGTCCGTATAAATTTTGTTGTTGTGTTGCGTTTAACCAACTAATGTTAGATATACACCCACCGTTTGTTGATGTTGGGTCTTGGTCGTCATAACACCACCACCCACTTGGAGCATTTGTACAGTCACAATCTATAGTACTAAGGTAACACCAGAAAGCTGATGGGAATGATGTTATTAACGGTGCACCTAAGCTAAACGTACATGTCTGTGCTCCATTTGGGTCACAAATCCACCTACAATCTACTTGGCAACCCAATTGGGTAGTGTAGTTATTGGTTAGTGTGGTTTCGTATTGTGCATCATTAGGGTATACCCTAACACAACCTAGACCTGATGAACTAGTTATATTAACACTTATTTGTTGTAAATTAACTTGTGTACACCCGACACTACCATCACAATACCACTGTTCATCACCACAGCATTCAATAGTACCATTATTTAAATTAGTGTTACATTGATTTAGTGTACCTTGTACGTAATTAAACGGACCACAAGTATTTAAGAAATTAAATAAAAATGGGTTTAACGTTACTATCTCCTGTGTAACACAACTGTCAGTACAACTGGTGGTGTTATATCCGTTACAAAAACATGAAGCGTCACACATACCATCACAATTAGATGTTGTGTAACATAATGGGTCTCCTGGGTTGGTACATAACGATGTTACACATCCATCTGGTGAACATTCGTAGTAATTTACAATAGTACCACCACAAGGGTCACAGTCATTAGGGTCTGATAAACTTCCTCCTGGTTTTTTATTACAACTTTCCCAACAATTTACAACATTACCTAAACCTTGTGATGCCGGACTTAAGTCTGGTTCCATTATATTACAATCAAGCATAGATTGGTTTCCTATAGCTGCTGTTATATTAGCCATTATTGTCCAATCAGTTTGTAAATTAGGGCATACACAAATAAAACAACAGTAGTCAGTATCAGCGTCTGACCAACTAACTGCATCACCCATTTCATACCCATAGAAAGAACCATTCCAACCACCGGTTGAAGCTGAAAAGTCTGGGTGTGAACCACATGCACAATCACACTCGCCTGGTGGTTCTGTACAGGTTAGTTCGTCTGCTGGTGTTGTTCCACTAATAACAGCGTATTGGTTACACAAGTCTAAAGTACACCACTCCCAAAACACATTATAGGGAACACCAGATGCTGGGTCATTACATGGTCCAGAATTAGGTCCATACATATCTGACCAATGACAAGGTGTTATGGTATTAACTGGAAAACCGTTTGCTGTACTATACCCCCAACTAATAGCTTCTGTAATATAATATGGTGCGTCATCTGGGTTCAAAGCATATGAATTGTTTGGGTCGTCTGCCTCTCCACACATAGCGTAACAACAACCTGTATTCTCACAACACTCAATAAACGATGTATAACCAGTAAATGGTGGTGGTTGTGAGTATTCATACCCTAAATTCGCTAGTGCATTTACTGAGCCCGGATTACTACACATACCAATAGAAGTTAACCCACCTGAACCAGATGCTTGTGATGTGGTTGTTGTATTAATTATGGGATTTCCGTTAGCGTCTAACGCGTAATTTGGTGGTGAGTTTACGCTTGTATTATTGACAATAACGGGAGGGACATTTGGAGCTAGCCAACAATCCCAACCTGTATCACATAGACAATTTTCATCACATTCTATACTGCCACTGTAACTACCCATACCTGGGTTTGGTCCACCTGGTAGTGGAGCTACATAATCACCATTATTATCAAATATATCACCAGTAACAACGTAATATCCTGACGGTAGATAGTCTACTGATAATGTGGTAGCTGTACATGGGGATTGAAAGGTACAGGAAGGTGTTATAGGTGACATACAGTCACACACCCAACAACCACATATTGTATTAGCTGAACAATTTATATTACAAAATGTCTCATCTTGGCCACAACCATTAAAATAGCATGGTTCACATGGTTTGTAGACACAATCTATGTTTTGTGTTTGACATGTCCAACCACAAATAATATCTTCCAAGTTAGTAGCGTTTTGACCACTATATTGTGATAGTGTTAATGTATATGTCTCACACTCAGGTTCTGTATAAAATGCATTAACTCCGTTTGGTGGTCCACCACCTAAGATACAGGCGTCTTCACCACAAGACCAAGACCACGATGTGTTAACACAACAAGCTGAAGCACAATCAGAACCATCAAAGTATGGCCCAACATATATATCGTATGTGTTTTTAAAACTAATTAATTGTCCGTTAGTGGCAGGTGATGTTGTTGGTCCTAAAAGACCTACCGTACTTATATATTGTGATTGTGTGTTATCACAACTTAGTTCGTAACAACAATTACTACCTGTTGGAGTAGAACATGACCAAGCTATTGGGTTACAGTACTCCACACAATCTAACATTGAATTAAATGCTGATGGTGTATTGTAAAGGTTAGAGTTTGGTCCAGTAGAGTTAATTTGTAAACAACCTACACAATCGTATAAGTTTGGGCAGGCATATTGTGGTGGGAAACACCCGTTAGGTGAAGTTAAATTATCCATACAGTCTTGGTATGACAGTTCACCATAAGTACCACCTTGTTGTGGCCCACTAATCATTATACATTCTGTAGCTGATTGGCTTGATGGACAAATCCAACTGACACAACCAATATAATCCCAATGAATAGTACTTCCTGTTGGGTGATTTAGATTTCCACTAGAGATTGCTTCGTAACAGTTACCGTGTTCATCCTCAGCGTATTCACCAGTAGTAAAGTTTATAGTGTTAACACCATATACCTCACCTGTCCATCCTGGTACTGTTGTGTCGTTACATGGTGTTTGTGTACCTAGACCACAATTTATACAATCATATGAGCATGCTTCCCAAACATGAACTTCATTACCAGCACTATCAAGGAATTTACCTTCGTTACTTGTTGATGGTGGTTTCCCATACCATTCGTCTGACGCCGTTATATCTTTAACCGCTATAAAACAACAACAAGAATTAAATGATTCGTCATAAACCAAATCACCAAATAAATAATCGTTAACTGGGTGGGGTATCCAAGTATTTCTATTGTTTACTGTTGGTATTTGTATGTTAGTCTGGTCAATTCTGTCATAGTACTCGTCTTTTGTTTCACACCACTCACAACCATCCTCTGGACAGTCAATACACGCTAGGGCTCCAAGAGCTCTTTTATCTAAACCACAACTATCAGCTTCGAATATTGTTATACCATTAGAAAAATCGTAAAACGTAATTGGTGTATCTCCATCAGCATTATTGTTTGTTGCTCCGAATGATGATGATACAGTGTAAGCTGTGTATGTTGTGGTGGCGGTTGTTATAACTCCGTACATACCTGTTTGGTATACGTTGTTTAGTGGGTTTACTACATCACCGCCAATAGGAACCCAAACACCTTCCAAATACCCTGGTGGTAAAAGAGGGTCGGAATTAGTTGTGTACGATTGAAAGTTTCCTAATATACTTTCGGTAACCCCAGTAACAACATAGCAATCTAAACCTGTAAATGACATACCACTAAATTGGTCTATGTCTGTGGCTGAGTCTAACGGAAAGTCTGGGTACCTACCATGATAAGCTGAAGAACTACCTGGTGGGTTTCCACCAGAAAGACCTGTTACATTAATTTTATTTGGCCCTATACCGGTTCCTGGGTTATTAACGTCACCAGCAAGGTATGGTTGACCAACTAGTTGAGCGTAACCATTAAGTGGTAATGTTATTAACTTGGAGCTTGTCATTGGTCCCCAGGGTGTGTTTTGTATTAATTTAACGGTCCTCTGTGAATCTACAGCCATGTACGAATTTGAAGCTGATGGTGTGTTTGAATTAAGTGTTGTTGACCCACCGTCACCCCATTCTATGATATAATTAAATGGTGCTAACTCATCGTAGTAGGAATAATTCATTGTATTCGTTAATGTTATAAGAAAACCACTGGAATCAGAGGAAATTGTAAAATTAGCAAATAAATCTTCTTGACTCATGTTACCGTCCCATAAATCGTAATGACCCATGTCGTTGAAGTCTTGTGATAAATAAATTTGTACCCTGTGTGATATATCACCTAATGGGTCTGTACAGTCACAGTCTGTTACTTGTGGTTGTGGTGTTAACGTCACACCAGTTCTCTGTTTATAAACAGTCATAATCTTCTTAATCTCCTCGAAGTTTTCGTAGTATGAATTAAGTACTGAGTCTATTGTACAGGTAACTTTTAATCCGGTGAATTTAACATAGTTATACCCTTCAAGGTTACTACATTTAATATTTGTTGCTAACGGAATATTATATACTGATGGTATTATACAATCCCATAATATAATACATGGTGTTGTTGGTGAACACCCTTTAAGGTCATCTGGGAAATCGTTTGTGTTTCCGTTGATGTAGTTGTATATGTCTTTACAGGAACTCTTCTTAACTGGTATGCCCACACAATTGGTGCTGGTATTCATTGGCCAAACATTAGTTGTTCCAGTACATGGTATGGACCAAGTAGTCCCGGTTAAATTCCTGTTTATCCTATATTTTTGTGTTTCCATACCTATTATTGTGTCGGTGTTTTATACTCGTAAAATCTTATTTGGGATGATGGGTTAAAGTCTGACATTCCCTTCTCACCACCTATACCATTATTATCGAACTCTCTAACTGTGTACACATATTTTGGTGTGCCGTTATTACTAATAGATAATCTAACCCAATAGTAGTACCACTCACTGGATTCTGGGTTATCAATAACCGGTGATTGGTTCCATGATGGTTTATTTAACATCCTAACAACATCACCTGTTTTTGCGTTGTAAAACTTACAAGACATATAGAATGTATCACCACTATAAAGGTCTCTATTTTTATACCATTGTATATAGTACCCTTCATTATTTCCTTTAGAAGGACCTAATTGTACTTTAGGCCAGTACACATCATAAACCGGGTATGTTATGTCTATAGATTTTTGTGCCCAATATTCCAACGGGTCTTCAAGTTTTTTAACTAAAACATCCTTTTCTTTCTTACAATTTGTTAAAGGCATGGTCATTGTAAACATTATATTTTGGTCTTCTTTTAGTGGTGAATCATAAAAATCAAACTTAAAGAAACTCTTAGTGAAAGATTTTTTAAGTCGATACATTTCGAAATCCATAAACCCTTGTTGGTTAAAGTCTGGTGTGTATGTATTACCTGTTAAAAAATTAAATTCGTAGAATATGTTATATTCGTCTGGTGTTGACCCCACATTACTATAAAAATACTTTGTAGTCTCATAATCACGAATAATGTTTATGGCATCTTGTTGTTCAACTAGTTCCAACGTTTTTATTAAATCCTCTCTACCAACCTCATCGAAAGATTGTCCTAGTGGTATAGTGACGTTCTTATCACCAACCTTAGCTTTTATTTGTATTCTATTCACAGACATCACCAAATTGTTGTATCATTGTTATTGTATCACCAGTATGGTTAATTCGTATAGCTTCAATTAAAAACTCAATACCAAGATATGGGTAGTGTGTATCGTTAAGATATGGGTAAGATACACCGTTACCACCTTCTTCATAAATACCTATAGGTAACATATTTCTCCATCTATGTACTCCTTCTGAAACCAGATACCTAGCGTACTGTGGTGTCATTTCAAACTTTGATTCCCTAGTTATACTTGTAGATAATTTCCTTATAGGTATTCTATGGTGTGGTTGGTACTTATAGATTGACCCGTCAGTTTCAAACTTAGGTTGTCTAAAATCTAATGAGTGACCAATTTCCGATAGTATGCGTTCTTCTAACTCATATGGGTTGTATTCAACAAAAGCTCCTCGAAATACATCACCTTCTGTTGGGAATACGATACCATCAGCCCAAGCACCACTGTGTACTAGATTTGCTGGGTGTGACGAATTTGATACGTATGGGTCAACAGCTCCAACCTTTGTAAAGTTCCAACTCCAACCATACCCACATAACCTATTACCACTTTTATCCCAAACACCATTTCTATTGGTTTGAAATATACTTAGGTATAAATCTGTTATGGGTCTATTCCTATTATCGTAATACTCATCCCTATCTATATCTTTATCACAATTCCATAGATATGATTTAAATTCCTCTTTTATTACGGTTTTGTCAACATTGTTTGGTGTTCGTTTGGCTTTATAAACCCTACCCTTTCTTGGGAATATTCCGTTCTCGAACCCAGTCCTATCCAACACATATTCGTTTGAGTTTGTTATTAACTTATGTTGGTGTACATAATACTCTGACCTGGTCTCAGATATGTTGTCTGGATTTATAATTCTTTTGAATGTCCCCATACCGTACGTGTTACTACCCAGAGCTGCCGTACCATCATCTAAATCCATAATAATATTAAATACCTTACTATCCATACCAACATTGCCATTACCCAAGAAATCAACCTTAAATATTTGTTTAGTTGTGGTATTACTTACACCGTTAATAATCAGTGTTATGGTAACGTCATTCAATAAACTAACATTATTTGTTGTTATTGTATTATTATTTTGTATCTCAAAATACATCTTGGT
>Ga0075441_10000744_pt1 | contig 16343 bp, 25 predicted proteins | sample CoawatmetaG00DNA_FD_71582 | JGI IMG/M metagenome (GOLD analysis project Ga0075441, IMG submission 71582) | Marine microbial communities from the West Antarctic Peninsula - Coastal water metaG002-DNA | ecosystem: Environmental > Aquatic > Marine > Coastal | place: Atlantic Ocean: West Antarctic...
ACCGAACTCAGCCATCAGGGCGAAAAATGTGGAAATCTGCTTCACGAGGCTTTCTCCATTTCGATCTGCTCTGCGAACTCTTTGCGCAGGAATTCCAGGCCGGCAGGGCTAACCAGCGTTTTGGCGCTGTGCTGCAGGCCGCGAACGGGGTGGTTGAATGCTTTGGTTTCCACCTTGAACAGGCCGCGCTGGGTGTAGCGCCAATTGGGCAGGCGGTACTTGTCCAGAATGCCCCGGCTCTTGAGTGCCTGAATCATCTTGCGTGGGCCAAGGTTCAGCGTTTTCGCGGCTTCGGCGAGGGTGATGTATTCGGGGATCATGCGGCCTCCCTGTCTCCGGTGCGGAGATCATCAAGGTTGGTTGGCATAACGATGGGGTGGTCGTCTGCATCCCGGCGGTTGGCTACACGAATGCGCGCCACCCGTGGGGTGCGAACGGTTGCCGGCTGGTCGCTGGCGCCAGGCAGGGCATTGCCGAGAATCAGCAGGCCGATGGCCAGCTGCCGCGCTTTCACCAGGCCGGCTTTCCATGCACGGCTGATCAGCAGCTGCCGGTTAGGGGCGTCGAATCGGCGCAGAAGGGCGATCATGTGGAACTTCACCGTGCCCAGCGTGATGCCCATCAGCATGCCGATGGCTTCGTTTTCCTTGCCCTCGACTACCCAGGCCAGAACTTCACGCTGACGTGGGGTCAGGGTGCGGTCTGGGTCTTGGATTTCGAATTCTGTTCCTGGGAAAGTAGTCATTGGCGTCACCGCAATTAGTTAATGGGTAATAGATTAGCCAAAGACGAATTGAGGAGTCAATAAAACTAACTGTTTTTTTAACTATTGCGGCCTATTTTCATGGGGCAGGTGGGGCTTAGTGGATTCAGGGCCAAAAAAAAGCCCCGGAGGCTCTCTGGCCTGCGGGGCTTTCTATTAACGGGATTTATTCGGAAAATGGGCGTTTTTCGTAAACTTCGGCGCGCCTAAGTTTTGCAAGTGTCCTTACGAATCGGCCGATTCGCTGGCGTTGTTGATCAATGCCCCGCGTAGCCTGTTCCATGTTCATCGTTGCGGATTTGCGTACTTCTGCAAGCTCTTTAGTGGGAAATGGGCGACTTGGTTGGAGATTGGTTATTTGCCGAGTGTAGAACGCGCAGTTTGAGATTGCGGACGTTAGTTGTTCCGGTACAACTTCTCCGTCTTTGTCCCGCCAAAATGCGATGACCAAGTCTTCCAGCTTTTCAATTTTGTCTAAAGAGGTGTCGATAGCTTTATTGACTTCGGTGTTGTCGGTTATCTTGCGTATTTGTTTGCTGCGGGCTTTCCACATAAACCATGCGAAAAACCACCCGGCGAGTGCAACAAGCCATCGCATGAGGTTCTCAAGGACCGAGACGGACGAAGCTTCGGCCATTTAAAGCCAGTCCTCTTGGGAGTTAGAAGATGCGTCGGTGAGATAAGATCTCACCTCTTCCGCTAAACTTGGGTCTTCTTCGGAAATGATGTGTGATGCAAGCTCGTTCGCCTGTTCGGTGGTGATGCTTTTATTTCTGATCAGTCCGCCAAAAGCTTCTTCCAGGAACGATGAGCCGTAACCGAAGGTTCCATCTAGGTCGATAGTAATGTTGCCACCATGCTCTTTGATGGCTGGCACTAGGATTTTCTCTCTAAATTCCTCTCCGGAGTATGGACCGAGGTCTCGGTATCTCGGGCCGGGGAATTCCGTAAACTCTCTGACTCGAATCGTTTTCACGCTGCTAGTTCCTCAAGCGGGACGCTCCATTCAATGATAGTCCCCAGGATGGATTTTTTCTGTTCGTTCAGGGCCCCTACTTTGTACTTTTGGCCTGTCAAAAGAGTGGTATTTTTGTCGTGGAAACAGCCCTTGTTGCTGTAGATCGTTAACCGGGCGCCAGGGTAATGGTTGAGTAAATCTCTTATGTCTTTGCCGCCTTTGCCTCTGTGACTCTGTTCGGTGCGACTGCTTCTGAGGTATGTGGAGGCGTGGATCATTTCAGAATCGCGCGTTCCTTTCAATTTTAGCTTTTCCAGAACTACCCGTATTTTGTCCCACGAGTGCTTTTGGGGCACGGTGGTCGGAATTCCGACGCCGAGGTCGCATACTGCAACTACTAGCCGTCCCATCATAATGCCCACAAACATCCACCATCGCTTGTCATCTAGGTCGAGCCCGTCGGGTCTGGCGCTCGGATATGCGTGATCCACACAATTCGAGATGGCTTCTATCGCACCTCTGTAAAGGCGCCGCTTTGCCGCTGGTGAGAGTTCGTTATCTACGTGATTAAGTAGCTTTCCAGCGATCTCTCCTTCCGCCACCGTGCCTTGGCTATGCTTCCAGCATGATACATTAGGATAGATGGGTAGTTGTCTCTGCTTAATCTTTGTTAACTGAAAAAAGCCTATCTGGTTTAGAACTGCCTCGACCGTATAGGTTTCGTTGCCAAACTTTGATGAGTGCTGCACGGGTGGGCGAATACACGAAAATTTTACATCTGGAAATGCTCTAACCAGTCGATCTAGCTCTGATATGAAAAGCAGGCCGGCTGAAACAGTTATTTGCTTCGTATCTCTGAAGCAAATACGTACTTTTTTTGAACGTGAAACTGCTCGCCTGAGGCTCTTCAAAAAATCGACGGTGCGCTCATGGTCCTTTTCATCATATAGATTGATTAAAGGCGGGGCTTTGACTTCGTCGTGCCAGCCATCACTTTTTGCTTTCTGGCGTCGGCTTCGTTTGTTATTTAGACGCTGGCGTCGTTCCTCTGTCCCATTCCGAACAGTGCGCCAATGTCTTTTTTGATCAATCTTGTTTTTTAGCTCTTTGTCGATCGAAGCTTTTTTCATCCAATTCCCTGACAAATAGGATCGTTTTATTCGGCAACCGCATGGTATGACGGGTATCGAGCTGCCTTTTATTTTTTTGAGGACGCGATCGCATTGAGGGTGGATGCGATTCCTTCAGCTATTGCGGGAGTGAGAACCTCTGCGGCTGTTAGGTGCGCTATGCACTCGACAAGCCTGGCGTGTTCTGGAGACGCTTTTGCGATGTCTGCCAACGGAGATTGGCTGGGGGTGTAGTCCGAATCTGTGTAAGTTTTCGGGCCTTCACCGAAGGCCAGCCACCAAAATCTGTATCCGGTTAGCTCTGCCAGGCCTTTTAAGTTGTCGAGGTTAATCGACCCTTTCCGCTTCCAGTTCAAGACTGAAGTCCGGGCAACGCCAAGTGTATCTGCGATTTCGCTCATAGCGAGTGGGCCGCTCTCTATGGCTTCCCTGACTCGTCTTGCTCTGGCATTGGATTGATCGTCGCTCATGGTGTGCATGTTAGCCGTTCTCTAACTCGCTGGTAAGTAACTTTAGTTGACAGCTAATTAGGTTTTAGCTAGTTTGCCAAAGACTAATTAGCGAGTAGCCTATGGATATTAATAATCAACTTCAGAGTTTGGTGGAATGCTTGGGTAGTAAGGTCGAAGTAGCTCGAGTATGCGGAGTTAAACCACCGACACTTCACAATTGGACTCGAATTCCTGCTCACCATGTTCTTGCTTTGGAAGATGCAGTTAAGTGCGCTGGGGGTAAGATTGATCGTTACTCCATGCGGCCGGACATCTTCGGTGAGTCTCCTCAGTCTACTGAGAGACAGTCTGTCGCATAACTGACCGAGTGGACGGCGTGCATATGAGGAATTTGGAGAGTCGACATGCGTTCACAGTGGAATGACGCTGAGGACCAAGCCTTACAGGGGCTTACGCCAGAGGCCCAGGTGATCTATCTGCGGGGCTTTCGGCGGTATATGGACTACCGCACTGGCGTAGCCGGCGGGTCGGCGCGGAAGCTGTCTTACCGGGCCATGGCAGAGCTGATTGCCGTGGACCCGGATTGGGGCAGTCAGCGCAAGCGGGCGGAAACCCCGACCCTTGGCCGTGTGCGTGCCCGTGTGGCGGAGCTGGAGCGTGCCGGGCTGGTGGTGAACCATGGTTCCAGCCGCAGCCGGGGGCTTGTTTTTAAACTGCCGCTGGCTGATGCGGGATTAGTCCGCCCGGAAAAGGAACAACACAAGGAACCGCACAGGGAGCAACACAAGGAACCGCATAGCGGGAAAGTGGTTAACCTCCCGAAAACACGGGAGATTGTGCCGGTAGAGCAGGGCAGGAACGACACAGGGAGTAGCACAGGGAGCGACACAAGGAACAACACACATCTGTTTAACTCTACTGGACTTAACTCTACTAACGCGGGCGTGCGCGATATTGAAGCCTGGCCCGACACCTTCCAGCCCCAGACTCCAGCAGAGTGGGGCTCCTTCCTTGGCCGGGAGCGGCTATGGGCATTCCATCGAGTCTCCAGGCCAAAACTCATTGCTGTGTACCAGTGCTGGACCCAGTGGGCCCTGAGTATTGGTGATCTCAGGCAAATCATGGCGTGTGCAGAAGCCAGCCTGGGGCGCATTCCAGATGGCCCGGAGTACTACAAGAACTTTGCTGAGGCCTATGTTACCGAGCGGGACAGGCTCAGCCAGAGCATCCAGAACAACCAACAGGGGAGTATCCATGGCGCAAATGCACCAGATTCAGGGCGTCGTTCAAAACGTGATGAGCGGGCTGCAGTCCAGAGGCAACTCACAGACCCCGACTACGCAATCAACAACTGGTGACCGCTTCACACGGGAGCAGAAGGCAAAAGCCGTGTTGTTCTTCAGTCGGCTCCAGTTGATCTATGGCCACAGGTTCACGGTTCAGTGGCCGGATGAGAAAACCATCAAGCTTGCCCGCAGGGAGTGGGCCCATGAGATCGACACCCTGACGGTGGACGAAATCGAGAAGGTCTTGCAGCGGGCGAAAGCCAAGCTCATTGAGGGTGATGGTGATTTCTACTGGCCCGATGTAGGGCGGATTCTCGGGCTGGCTCGGGACAATCGAGCAGCAGGCCACAAGCCATTTCAGCCTGCCTTGCCTGCTGGTGAGGCGGTGGTGAACGCGAGGCGGAAGATGGCCAGAAAGGGCCTGGCCAAAGCGAGGCAAGCCCTTGGAGGTGCCCATGCTAAGTGATACCCAGCAGCGGTTAACCGAGTGGGCCCGTTGGGTGAAAACCAGTGATAGCGGGCTGCGTATGGGGTACAACCGGGTGAGCCTTGTGCCGGCGGGCTCTGTTGCCATGCCGGTGTGCTCGGATGAGCAGGCCCTGATGGTAGACCGTGCCATTGCCCGTTTGAGGCAGCGAGACCAGAACATGGCAGAGGTGCTGGTGATGGCCTATTCCTGCGGGTTCAGCCTGACTCGCATTGCCCGTGAGGCTGGGATTGGCAGCCGGGAGCGGGCGCGGTACCTGTTGGGTGCTGCAGAGGCCTGGATTGACGCCTGCATAGTTAGTCAATAGCGAATATGTAATTCAACATGTTGACATCCTGCATGCAGAAAACTACTCTCTTTCCCGTAAGGTGCAGGAAGTGCATCTGAGGACTCGCAGCAAACACTCTTGATACTCCTTCAACCCGGCCCAGCGCCGGGTTTTTTTATGGCTGGAATCATGAACAGACAACTCCTTCTGGAACAACTTGAGCGCCATGAAGGCCTGCGCCTGAAGCCATACCGGGACACCGTGGGCAAGCTGACAATCGGCTATGGCCGTAACCTGGATGATCGCGGGATCAGTGAGGATGAGGCCGGGTTCATGTTGGATAACGACATTGACCAGGTGGTGGCAGAGCTGGAGCGCCTGCCGTTGTGGCTGAGCCTGAATCCTGTTCGGAAAGTGGTGCTGGCCAATATGGCGTTCAACATGGGCGTGCCCACGCTGCTGGAGTTTCGGCGCATGTTGGGTGCCCTGGCTGAGAAGGACTGGGACGGAGCGGCTGTAGAAATGCTGGACAGCAAGTGGGCCCGGCAGGTGGGCAGTCGTGCGAATGAGCTTTCTGAACTGATGAGGCGGGGTGAGGCCCCGCAATGAGTGAGGATATGAGCGATCGCAGAGGCTGGCACGTTGATAAGGGCATTCCCATCGCGGTGATTATTACCGTGATTATCCTGGCGGTATCGATTTCGCGGGATCAGTCCAAGCAGGATGAGCGCATTTCTCTGGTTGAGACTTCTGTTCAGATGCTGCAACAGGCTCGCCTGAACGATCAGGAGCGGGCAGAGAAGAACTTTGACGAGCTGAAGCTGGATCTGCGAGCCATGAATGCCAAGCTGGATCGGCTGATTGAGAGTGAATATGGCCGATAGCCACCCGAACCCGGGCCAGTGGTGGTTTCACCGCCGCCTGATGGCTTATGCCAGCTTGCTGGGCTTGTATGTGATTCTGGCCCAGATTCTGTTGGGTGGTATCTCTCCGGAGCTGGTACCGCTGGCACAAACTCTTTGCTGGGTGTTCAGTGCCAATCTTCTGTACTACTACGGCGGCAATGCCGTTGAGTACCTCAAGGATCGCAAATGACTTTCAAGGTGAAGCTTCTGATTGTTGGTTTGGTGCTTGGAACGGTTGCTCTGGGTAGCTGGACGGCTCGGGGTTGGTTTGAGGATGCCAAGCGGCTGGCTGTGGTTGAAGACAGGCAGGAGCTGGCAGAGCAGATCAGGGGCGATATCTCGGGCATTGCCAAGTCGGTAGAGACTCGGCTTGGTGAGCTTCGGGCCAATGAGCGTGTTATTGATCGGGGAATCATTCGTGAGATTCAGAAGCCTATCTATCAGCGTGTGTGTGCTGAGCCTGATGTTGTCCGCATGCTCAACGCAGCCCTTCGGGGGGAATCTGTCGCCGGACCAGCAGAACCTGCTGGTGAGGTGCCCGCTGGTACCGGCACAGCTCCGGAACGGGCAGGGCGGTGAGATGGTGCTGGTGATTAAGGATGTTGCTGCTGAGTACCACGACTGTGCCACCAGGCATAACGGCCTTGTGGATGCATGGGAGCAGCTGAACTGATGCCCGCTGCAATCCCCAGGCAGTGCAGGCAGCACACTTGCTCTGCCACTACCACCGCCCGCAATGGTTACTGTGAGGCGCACCAGGCTCTGGCCAGCGGCTGGATGGATGAGCGCAGAGGCTCCAGTACTGAGCGCGGCTATGGTGGCCGATGGCGTAAGCTGCGGGAGCGAATCATGCGCAGGGATAAATGGCTGTGCCAGCCGTGTCTGGCAATGGATCGTGTGATGCCGGCCGTAGCGGTTGACCATATTGTGCCCAAGGCTGAGGGCGGTACCGATGGAGACGAGAACTTGCAGGCTATTTGCAAGACTTGTCACAAACTGAAAACTGAAAACGAATCCAAGCGGGCGCGGGCAAAGCTGCGGGCCCGGGGGCGGGGTCAAAACTTTCCAGCGTGAAGGTGGTCGACCGCTGCCTATCTGTGATTTTTTCTGATGGCAAAATTGAGGTAGGGGGGGTATCCGAAAGGGTGCCCCTTTTTTTATGACTGCAGGACGTAGACCAAAGCCAGCACAGCTGAAGGTTCTGGAAGGAAACTTCCGTAAGGACCGGGACAGCCACGGTGCAAATGAGCAGCGGCCGATCGGCCTGCCGGAATGCCCGAAGTGGTTGCCGCGCTCGGCGAAGAAGTACTGGTCTGAGGTCGGGCCCCAACTGGAAAAAGCCGGGCTGATCTCCCTCCTGGATCAGGCGGCGTTTGCCGCGCACTGCGATTCGGTTGGCAAGTTTGAGGAGATCACCAAAAAGCTGAAGCGCCTGGAGGACATGGTGGACTTCACGCCGCAGAACTACGCGGTGCAGTCGGTGTACTTCCAGATCCGTAACAAGCTTTGGGACCAGGTGATGAAAAGCGCCAATGAGTTTGGCCTTACGCCGGCCGGTGCCAGCAAGGTGAAAGCGCCTTCGCAGGGCCAGCTGGATCTCGGCGGGTTTGAGAGCATCTGATGGCCAGAGACTACGTTGCCATTGCGATGGAGTACATACGGCAGGTGCTCGACGGTGAGATCCCGGCCTGTAAGTGGGTGCGCCTTGCGTGCCAGCGCCAGCTCAATGATCTGAAGCGTGAAGGCACGGCGGAGTTCCCTTACTGGTTTGAGCCGGCTTTGGCCAACCGCGTATGCCAGTTTATCGAGCTGCTGCCACACGTTAAGGGTGAATGGGCCCGCGAGCGCAAGCGCCTGGAGCTTTCGCCCTGGCAGATCTTCCGGTTGACCACGGTGTTCGGCTGGATCAACCAGGAAGGCTACCGCCGATTCAAGACAGCTTACAACGAGATGCCCCGGAAGCAGGGCAAGTCGTCGGAGACATCCGGCGTTGGCCTCTACCTGTTGACGGCAGACGGTGAGCCGGGCGCTGAGGTATACAGCGCCGCCACTACTCGTGACCAGGCGCAGATTACCTGGAAGGACGCCAAGCAGATGGTAGATCGCACCCCGGGCCTGAAGGCGCGGTTTGGTGTGGCGACCAGTTCCCACACGGTTTTCGTGGAGCAGACCAACAGCGTTTTCAGATCGCTGAGCCGTGACCAGGGCGGTAACCATGACGGTCTGAACGTTCACGGCGGCCTGATTGATGAGCTGCATGCTCACAAAACCCGGGAGATATTCGACGTTATCGAGACCGGTACCGGCGCCCGTAAACAGCCTTTGCTCTGGTTGATTACCACGGCAGGCTTTAACCGCGCAGGCATCTGCTATGAGCAGCGGGCCTACGTGACCAAGATCCTGGAGGGCGTGGTTCAGGATGAGAGCTATTTCGGAATCATCTACACGATCGATGATGACGACGACTGGACAGACCCGGCCAGCTGGGCGAAGGCCAACCCCAACTGGGGTGTGTCGGTAAACCCGGAGGACATCGAGCGTAAGGCCCGCAAAGCCATGACCATGGCGGCCGCAACGAACAACTTCCTGACCAAGCACCTGAACGTCTGGGTGAACGCAGACACCGCCTGGATGGATCTGCAGGCATGGGAGCGGTGCGGCAATCCGGCGCTCACACTGGAAAGTTGCGCTGGCCGTAAGGCGTGGATCGGCCTGGATCTGGCCAGCAAAATCGACATCGCAGCCCTGATGGTTGTGGTGGAAGACGACGACGGCGGTTTCACAACCTTTGGCAAGTACTACATCCCGGAGGATGCGGCGGAGGATGGCCGCAACCAGCACTATGCAGGCTGGGCCCGGCAGGGATTGGTAACGCTGACACCAGGCGCAACAACCGACTTCGCATTTATTGAGGAAGACTTACGGGAGCTGGCCAGCCTGCTGGATATCGAAAGCGTGGGGTTTGATCCCTGGCAGGCCACGTATCTGGCCACCCGCATGCTGGAGGAAGGTTTGCCGATGATCGAATACCGGCAGACCGTTCAGAACATGAGTGAACCGATGAAGACGCTGGAGGCGCTCACGCTGGAGCAGCGAATCCGGCACAACGGCGATCCGGTGCTTACCTGGATGATGTCTAACGTGGTGGCGCACCTGGACGCCAAAGACAACATCTATCCGCGAAAGGAATTTCCTGAAAACAAGATCGACGGGGTTGTGGCGCTGATCATGGCCTTGGGGCGTGCCATTCGCTCTGAGGGCGACCCGGTGCAGCCATCCATTTACGACACTTCGGACGTGACATGCTGATGACCATTATCACTTTCCTGATCGGGCTGGTAGGCGCTTTGCTGGTGGCCTTTGGTGCCTGGCTGGTGTTCCCGCCGGCAGGCTACATCGTTGGGGGGCTGCTCTGCCTGATGTGGTCGTTCATGAGCGCCCGTGCTTTGGCTCTGCGGGAGTTCCAGGCGTCGCAGAAACCGAGGGGTGAAGGCTGATGTTTCTTTCCAGCTTCTTTCAGTCCGCGGCTTCTGGCAGTCGAAATACCGGCAGCGATTGGAGCAACTGGGTTAGCTCCATGTCTTCCCGCAGTGCTTCCGGAGCCATGGTTAACAAGGACACGGCGCTGGCGCTTACCGCCTTACGTGGCTGTGTAACGCTGCTGGCGGAATCTGTGGCCCAGCTGCCGTGCGAGCTATACCGCCGAACTGGGGATGGCAACCGGGAGCGGGCCACCGATCACCCGCTGTACGACGTGATCCATTCTCAGCCAAACCGCAAAGACACGGCCTTTGAATATTACGAGCAAGCCCAGGGCGCGCTGGGCCTGGATGGTAACCATATTGCCCTGATCGATCGGGATGGCGCGGGCTACGTGCGAGAGCTGATTCCCGTCAGCAATGCCAAGGTGCGAGTGCTGAAGGGCAACGATGGTATGCCTTATTACCACTTGATTGACCAGAACGAGATTCTGCCTTCGCGCATGGTGCATCACATCAAGGGCTTTTCCCTTGATGGCTACGTTGGTGTTTCGCCCATTGAGACCAACGCAGACGCCATTGGCCTGGCGATCGCGACAGAGGAACACGCCTCAGCGGTGTTCTCCCGTGGTACCACCATGTCTGGTGTGATTGAGCGGCCGCGTGAGGCTGCGCCGATTACTGACCAGGCAAAGCTGGATCGATTGCTGAGCAAGTTCGCGGAACGCCATAGCGGTATTCGGAACATGTTCAGCGTTGCCATGCTCCAGGAGGGCATGACCTATAAGCAGCTGGCCATGGACAACGAAAAGGCCCAGCTGCTGGAAAGCCGTAAACATTCCTCGGTGACCGTGTGCCAGCTGTATAAAGTGCCGCCGCACATGATCCAGATGATGGACCGGGCCACGTTCAACAACATTGAACACATGGGCCTGCAGTTTGTGATCTACACGCTGCTGCCGTGGATCAAGCGCCATGAGGGCGCCATGATGCGGGATCTGCTGCTGCCTTCCGAGCGGTCTGATCTCTACATCGAATTCAACGTTAGCGGGTTGCTTCGCGGTGATCAGAAGTCCCGCTATGAAGCCTACGCGATCGGCCGGAACTGGGGCTGGCTTTCTGCCAACGATGTGCGCCGGCTTGAAAACATGCCGCCGATCACTGGCGGTGATCGCTATCTCGCTCCGTTGAACATGGCTGAGCCGGGCAATTCTGCTAAAGCGCTGAACGCCACTCCTGACCAAATGAAAGAGATTGAGGACATCCTATGTCGCGCATGATCAATTATCCGCACGTCGCTTCCATGGTGTTCGGTGTGCCGCTGTTTGCCACGCCCGCTCTGGTGACGGCTGTTAAGTCAGTGCTGGAGCCGCGCTTGCTCGGTAAAGATATTGAATCTGTTGATCGCCTCGCGCCGGCGGCGTTGGTTGACGATGAGCAGAGGGTGGCACAGACAGAGCAAACTTCCGCCCAGCTGGCCGTTATCCCGGTGCACGGCATTCTGGTACCGCGCCGGGGTGAGATCACCGAAAGCTGTGAGGAGCTGGTCTCTTACGAATTGCTCCGGGGCCAGATTGAAGCGGCCCGCCGGAATGACCAGGTGGCAGAGATAGTGTTGGATTTCCACACCGGGGGCGGTTCTGCTCTGGGCTGCAAAGAGGCCGCGGACTATATCCGCATGGTCTCAGCTGAAAAGCCCATCACCGCACTGATCAACTTTGCGGCGTGTTCTGCGGGGTACTTCCTGGCGTCGGCCTGCTCAAAGATCGTGGCCAGCCCCACAGCCATGGTGGGTTCCATTGGCGTGATCATCGAAACCTACGATGTGAGCCGGGCAGAGGAAGCGGCCGGCATCACCTTCAATACTTTCTACCGGGGTGGGCACAAGAACGATGCATCTCCCCATGAGCCCATCACCGATCAGGCCGCTCAGGAAATCGGCAAGCGCCTGGATGCGGCCTATGAAATGTTCACCAGTTCTGTTGCGGAGTATCGCGGCCTTGATGTGGAGGTCGTGATTGCGACAGAGGCTCGAGTGTTCTCCGCCAAGGAAGCGCTCAGCCTGAAACTGATTGACGAGATTGCGCCCGCGCAAGATGCGGTGAATGCCATCGCGGCAAGTTACCGACAAACCGGGCAGGGCAGTGGGCGCCGGATATCGGCACAAGCCCACGCCCTGAATACCCAATGCCAGCTCTAGCCACGCGGCGGAGCAGCTAACCAGGCGGCCAGATGGCCGCCTTTTTTGTACCTGGAAAAATGAGGAAAGCGATATGCCTATGCCCATGATCGAAGAACTCCGCCGCAAGCGCGCTGAGGTGAACCAGAAGGTTCAGGCCCTGGCGGCGGCAGAGCAGGAGTCTGGTGAACTCACCGCAGAGCAGCTGACAGAGTTCGACTCGCTGAAGGCGGAATTTGATCAGCTCACCCAAAAGATGAACCGAGCGGAAGAGGTGGAGTGTATGCAGGCCGCTTCTGCTGAGCCGGTTACTCCGAGTGCTGGTGGCCGCGCCCCGGCTATCCACACCAAGCCGGAGCTGAAGCAGTACCCGGGTGCCAGCGCCGCCCGTATGGTGATGTCCATCGCGGCCGGTGGCGGCAACCTGCAGGATGCGGTGAAGTTCGCCCGCACCGAGATCGGTGATATGGACGTGGCCATGGCCATGGAAACCGGCTCTGGCTCCGGTGGCGCCCTGGTACCGGACAACATGCACGATGAAGTTATCGAGCTGTTGCGGCCCCGCACCGTGGTTCGTCAGCTGGGCGCCCGTAACGTTCCGCTGCCCAACGGCAACCTGTCCATGCCTCGCATGAGTTCCGGTGCCACTGCCGGCTACGTGGGTGAGGGCAACGATGTCCTGGCCAGCGAAGGCAGCACCGACGATGTGAATCTGTCTGCGAAGACGATGATCACGCTGGTGCCGATGTCCAACCAGCTGATCGGCCGGGCCGGATTCCGCATTGAGCAGATTGTCCTGAACGACATGATCAACGCCATGGCGGTTCGTGAGGATAAAGCGTTCTTGCGGGACGATGGCACCAGCAACACGCCGAAGGGCTTCAAGTCTACCGCCACCGATGCCGGCCGCACCGTTGCCTGGTCTGGTACCGCTGACCTGGCCACCATTGATGCCTACCTCGACAGCATGATCCTTCAGCTGATGAACAGTGACAGCCTGCTGATTCAGCCAGGTTGGGCCCTGTCTCCGCGTAGCTACATGAAGCTGTTCGGCCTGCGCGACGGCAACGGTAACAAGGTTTATCCGGAACTGGCGCAAGGCCAGCTGAAGGGTTACCCGATCAAACACACCACCACCATTCCGAACAACCTCGGTACCGGCACCAACGAGTCTGAAATCTACTTCGCAGACTGGAACGACGTAGTGATCGGTGAGCAGGAGAACATGAAGGTCGACTTCTCCCGAGAGGCTACCTACAAGGACGCCGGCGGCAATCTGGTGTCTGCGTTCTCCCGCAACCAGTCCGTGGTTCGTGTGGTGGCTGAGCACGATATCGGCTTCCGCCACCTGGAGGGGCTGGTGCTGGGTACCGGCGTTACCTGGTAAACCCGTGGCGGCGTTCTGCCGCCACTCACTTTCTTAATTTCAGGAGTAACAGCCATGGCTGAGCAAACCAAAAAAGCTGAAGACGCACCGAAGAATGACAAGGTGTTGATCACCTTTACCAAGCCCTGGAGCCGTTATAGCCGGGGTGATATTGCGGGCTTCAGCGCTGAGGAAGCGGAGCGCCTGGTAAAAGGCAAGGTTGCCGTTAAGGGCACCAAGTTGCCGGCAACCAAAGCAGACCAGGAACCAGAGCCGAAAGCCTGACGGTATGCCGGCTTCGGCCGGCTGAGGAATTGCCCGAATGATCACAGTTGAAGAGGCGAAAGCCCACTGCAGGATTGAACACGGCGCTGAGGATGGCTTGATTACGTCCTTGATTGCCGCTGCCTTCCGGTACATCGAGAACCGCACTGGTCAAACCTTTGACCAGGTGAGTGGCGCGGAAATGGTGCTCGATGCTCTGCCGGCTGGCGGTGCCGGAATTGAACTGCAGTGGACGCCCGTTCGCGCCATTCAGGGACTGGTGTATCTGGACCCGCAGGGGGGTGAGCAAACCCTGTCAGCGGCTGATCTTTCCCTGGACGTGCGGGGTGTTTACCCGGAGCTTTACCCGGTTAACGAATGGCCGGAAAGCAAAGCCCAGCGGGCGTCGGTGAAGGTGACTGCTGATATCGGTTATACCGAATTGCCGGCAGATGTTCGGGCGGCCGCTCTGCTGATCATCGGCCACTTGTATGAAAACCGGGAGGCGGTCGTGATCGGAACGATTGCGACTGATCTGCCCATGGGCGTTGAGCTTCTGCTGGCGCCTTACGTGATCCATAGGGTGGGGTGATATGCAGGCCGGAAAGTTGAGCGATCGCGTCACTTTGTATGGGGCCAGAACCGAGAACCCGGAGCCAGCGTGGCCTGTTGTCGGCAAGCTCTGGGCTGGGTTTCAGGAGCCGCGTTCGGTTGCAAGGGGAGAGCAGACTGGCATCCGGGCAGTGGGTAGCACCTACATTCAGGCGCGGTACCACCCCAATCTCGCGCACGGCCAGCTTATTCAGCGTGGTGATGACTGGTACATCGTTGAGTCTGTTGAACCGGGCCGCAGCCGTAGTGAGCTGGCAATCTCTGGCCGCCGGATCATCGGACATGCTGCGACCTATCGGCAGAGCGGTGAGGTAACTGATGTGCCGGTATTGGCTTTCCTCACCAGGGAAAACATCTATGTGGGGCCCATGAGTGAGCCCCGGCACCAGATTGAATTGTTTCAGCCCCAGCTGCCGTACCCCTGGGGCCGCCGTGGCGACACCATCACCCTGCGCGGTACCACCTACACCGTGGATGGAGTGGTGGAGGGGAGTGATGATGGTGTAACGCTCACAGTGATGGTGACTCGCTGATGGCTCGTCCGCGGATTGATTTCGATAACAGGGAGCTAGTGAACTTTGTCGAGAAAGCAGAACAAATGCCAGCCGCTATTCGCAGGGCTTCTCGACGTTCCCTTAACGATCAGGCGAGAGATAGTAAGCGGGAATTGTCCACCCAAATCTCAACCGATGGTATCTCGCGAGCTAAGGCGGGTGGCCAGATCGAAGTCCGCAGGGCCACCAACAAAAAGCAAGTTGCGGTGCTTCGCCCAACTAGCCGGCGCATCCCATTCAAGTACTGGAAGACAACCGTAAAGCCAACGGACAGCACCGGCACTCGTGCCAGTGTCTGGATCAGAAAGGATGGCCAATTAATGCGGGTGTGGGGCTTCGTTAACCCCAAAGGCAAGAAGCGCCGGATTCTTACCCGGTATCGCAAGGCGGGTGAAGATCGGATCAGAGATGCGGCGGGACACAGTATCAAGCTTCACTTCCAGGCAGCTATTGCTGATGGGCGCTATTTGAGTGCGGTGAAAGATGACCTGTCCAGACGCTGGATTGATTACTTCAATGAAGAGCTGAAGAAATGACCGATAAAGCAAAAGCCACTCAGGTGGTGGATGAGTTAATCGCCCGCTTGAATGAGATCAGCCCCGACAACGGCTACTTCCACGCTTTGCCGGCGCCCGTGATGGATGATGATCCGGCTCTGTATTTTGATGAGCACACCAAGCTGCCCTGCATGGGTGTCCGGAATATCGGAGATAGAGTAACCACCCAGTCCCGAACCGCAACCAACCAGACGCGCACGGTAGAGATTGTGGCTTTTGTGGAGCGCCAGCCAAACGGGCGGGCAAACCAGGACAAGCTGCTGCAAGACATTTACCGAACCCTGTTCAGGCCAGAGAGCCTCAAGCTTGATGGCCTGGTAGTCGAGATCGAAGCCGGCGAGGCTCAGCTCGACGATGTTGAACTCGGCACAAAGATCCTTCCGATCTACCTGCCGATCACCCTCACGTACAACACCCTGAACTGGAGATAAACCATGTCCTACAAAGACACTGGCCTGATTTTCGCCGGCAACGTTTACATGGCCCCGATCGTAAATGAGGTGCCAACGGATTTTGCCGGCCCCATCAACGTAACGCAGCTGGAGCTGACGCCGCCATCACCGGAAGCGATCGACCGCACCAGTTACCAGCGCGACACTTACGGGCAGGTATTGGACTCCGTGAACCTGCCGGGCGAAGCCCCGCGTATGGCGATGTCCTTTGACTCTCTGCCTGCTCTGTTGCTGGCCGATGCGCTGGCTGGTACCACCGAGGATTACAACGCGAGCCTGCAGACCGTGACAGCGGAGCCGGTGACCTTGAAAGAGGGTATCTGGCAGAAGCTGCCTTATCCAAACGTGGACGCTGCCAGCCTGGTTGTAACCCTGGAATCAGACGGCACCACCGTACTTGTGCGCGGTACCGATTATGAAGTGGAGGCTGTAAGCGGCTTGATCCGGGCGCTTAATCCTACCGGTGCTGCGGCCGTCACTATCGACTTTGACACTGAGGCATCAACCGGCCAGCGCATTCTGGGTGCCACTGAAATTACCAAAAAGCGTCAGATCATTATGGATGGCAAGAACCTGGTTACCGGCAAGCCTGCCCGCGTGACCATTTTCAGTGCTTCGTTCAGTGCCAGCC
>Ga0075441_10000745_pt1 | contig 16309 bp, 9 predicted proteins | sample CoawatmetaG00DNA_FD_71582 | JGI IMG/M metagenome (GOLD analysis project Ga0075441, IMG submission 71582) | Marine microbial communities from the West Antarctic Peninsula - Coastal water metaG002-DNA | ecosystem: Environmental > Aquatic > Marine > Coastal | place: Atlantic Ocean: West Antarctic...
TGGATATGCTGGTGGACAAGATTCCTTTAGAACGGCTATTATGAAAGAGTATCAGTTTGAATTAATAGGAGAAGGGCATGATTGGTTTAACAATAGACGTAGAGGGTATAATTACTTTCTAAATACTATAATTAATCCACATAATACAGCGGCATCATTTAAAGGAAGCGTAGATGTATTGCATGCAACAGACGAAACAATTGTAATGTCCATACCGATAGCAGTTGCCGAAATAAATGCAAACAACGAAATCTCCAATTAGGAATAAACACACCCAAAAACAATAAATTAATTTATTGAGTTTATAAATTATAAAGTAATCTAATAAAGTGGATGGCTCTATAATTTATGGACTCAATATATCATTTTTATTAACCAACAACAGGTCTGTTGGTTAAACCTAATTGATTCACAGAAATTTATAGCTTTCGATTAATGAAACAACTAATTTTTATATTTCTTATTTTCTTTGTTGCTTTAAAGATATCTGCACAGGGTATTAAGGAGGTAAGAAAACCCAATATCATCTTTATAGCAATTGACGATTTAAAGCCGACAATTGGCGCATTTGGAGACGAATTTGCTGAAACTCCAATATTAGATAAATTGGCTAAAAAGGCTACTATCTTCACAAATAATCACACACAACAAGCTGTTTGCGGGCCATCTAGAGCCAGCTTACTTACGGGGAAACGACCAGATTATACAAAAGTTAGAGATTTAAAAACGAAGATGAGGGATATAAACCCTAACATTTTAACCATACCCCAGTATTTCAAGGAAAATGGTTATATAACTGCTGGAGTTGGTAAAATTTACGATCCACGTTGTGTCGATAAGTTTAGAGATAAACTTTCCTGGAGTCTTCCGTTTATAAAAGAAGCAAATTTAAATTATCCTCAAGATTACGGGGAACCTGCACTTGGGTATTATCAAAACAAGGAAATCAAAAAACAGATTACTATTTTAAGAAAAGAGGGCGAAGACAAAGGAGTTTCTAATACTAATAAATATGTTAGAGATCGATACAAACCGCCTTTTGAAATTAGTAATGCACCAGATGAAGCTTATACCGATGGGGCTATTGCAGTTAGTGCTTTGTCTTTATTAGATGAAGTTAGTAAAGATAGCAACAAACCATTCTTTTTAGCCGTTGGTTTTAAAAGGCCTCACTTACCCTTTGTTGCATCTAAAAAATATTGGGACCTCTACGATGAAGATGCCATACAATTGGCAGCTTTTCAGAAAAAATCTGAAAACAGTACAGATTTAGCCTACCACAATTCTGGCGAAATGAGAAGTTATCAGTCACCAGAAGTTGCCTATAAGCTTAATGAAAAGAATCTTTTGGAGATGGATGAAGCACTTCAAAAAAAACTCATTCACGGCTATTATGCATGTGTTAGTTTTGTTGATAATCAAATTGGAAAAATCCTTAAAAAATTAAAGGAAAAGAATTTAGATAAAAACACCATTATTGTTGTTTTAGGAGATCATGGTTGGCATTTGGGAGACCATAGTTTATGGAACAAACATTCTAATTTCGAGCAGGCTACGCGTTCTCCACTAATGATCTATGTGCCAGATGGCAATAAAACTGTAAAAGTAAGCTCGCCTACTGAATTTGTAGATCTTTTTCCAACACTTTGCGAATTATCAGGAGTACCTATTCCAGAAAATTTAGATGGTAAAAGCCTAGTGCCATTCATAAATCAATCAAATAATTTTGAAAAGAAATATGCCGTAAGTCAATGGCATAAAGGGAAAGTGACAGGTTACAGTTTTAGAACAGAAACTTACAGGTATACAGTTTGGATTGATAAAAAGAAAAGTACGGAGGTTATTACTTCTAATGATATTGTTGCCCAAGAATTATACGATTATAGCAAAGACCCTTTAGAAACTGTCAATCATTTTGGATATGCTGAATATAAAACGATACAAAAAGAATTGATAGACTATTCTAAAGCGTATTTTAATTCAGAGTTATTAAAAACTAAGGATTCAAAGAGGAGATCCGATACTATAATTGTTGGTGCTACATTGAATCATAATGAGCTTAATACTATAAAAGAAGAACTATTTTTAAAAGATTTTAAGTACCTAACACCAGCCAATTCTGCAAAACAAACTAAAATTCATCCTACACCCAAAGTATGGAATTGGCAGCAAATTGATGACTTTATAAGTCTAGCTCAAAAACACGATTTACAAGTTCGCTTGCATGGTCCTATATCACCTCAAGCATCAAAATGGGCGAAACAAGATTATAGAACTCCAGCAGAATTAAATCAAATCATGACTGAATTTGCAACCGCTTTTGCAATGAGGTTTAATAACGAGCCAACTATAAAATGGATGGATGTTGTAAACGAAACCATACTTCCTAACGGAAAGTGGTTTGGCCCTAAAAAAGGAACTGATAAATGGGAAAACCCTTGGTTAAAAATGGGGTTAGATGAAAATGGTTATCCGCTTTATATTTTAAAAGCTTTTGAAATTGCAACAAAACATGCTACCAATATTAAGCTGGTATATAATCAAAATGCAGGAATGCAAACCGAAATGTGGAATAAGTTAAAAGAAACCATAGTGTATATAAGGTCAAAAGGCTACCGTGTAGATGGTATTGGATGGCAAGCACATATAGGCCTTAGCCCAACAACAGAAGCATTAAAGGAGAATACGGACGTAGCATTAAAAAAATTATCAAAATTAATAGATTGGGCACATCAAAACGATTTAGAGTTTCATGTAACCGAACTTGATTATTTCATCCAAGATAAAAGCAAATTAAACGAAGGTTTAAAAAGTCAAGCTACATTTTATCAAAAATTAATTAATGTTTTACAGAAAAAAACAAAATCAGGTTTTGTAACACTTAATCTTTGGGATATCGGTGAGCGCACTAAAAAAGGAAAAGAAGGTGCTTTTCAGTCCATTTACGATTCAAAATTTCAGCCAAACCCAAGTTATAATATCATTAAAAATATAAATAAATAAATAATATGTTTAAAAGAGTAATTAAAAAAGTATTTTTTTTCAGTTTCATAGTAACGATGTATAGTTCTTATGCACAAAATTCAAGCGGTCTGAAGTCAGATTCAAGTCCTTTGTATTTAGATCCATTACAACCTACTGAAAAAAGAGTAGCCGATTTAATGGAAAGGATGACTTTAGAAGATAAGGTATATCAAATGAACCAATTTGTTGGGTTGGATCATATGAAAAAAGGAAACCCTAATGATGATAAAGAAAATAATGATGCACAGGGTTTTTATAAAACACTTTCTGTTAATGATGTCTCTGCAATGTGTGAAGCGGGAAAAATAGGTTCTTTTTTACATGTTTTAACCGCTAAAGAAGCAAATTACTTGCAAGAATTGGCCTTAAAATCACCATTAAAAATACCGGTATTAATAGGGATTGATGCGATACACGGGAATGCTTTAGTTCCTGGCACAACGGTATATCCATCTCCAATTGGATTAGCATCTACTTGGAATGATGATTTTTTATATTCCATAGGTAAACAAACTGCGAAAGAGATGAGGGCTACCGGAAGCCATTGGACCTTTACACCAAATATAGATATATTAAGAGACCCGCGCTGGGGTAGAGTTGGAGAAACATTAGGAGAAGATCCTTTTATGGTTGGTAACATGGGAGCTGCAATGATTAATGGATTTCAACAAGGAGATTTTACGGGAACTCAAAAAGTAATTGCATGTGTAAAGCATTTAATTGGTGGTGGCGAATCTATAAATGGACTCAATGCTGCTGCTGCAGATATTTCAGTCCGTACACTAAGAGAAGTCCATCTTCCACCTTATAAGAAAGCCATTGATGCAGGTGTCTATTCGATTATGGCTGCACATAATGAGATAAACGGTATTCCATCTCATATGAGTAAATGGCTCATGACAGATCTTTTAAGAAATGAATGGGATTTCAAAGGATTTTATGTAAGTGATTGGTTAGATATCGAACGTATTAACACGTTGCATAATACTGCAAAAGATATGAAAGAAGCTTCTTATTTATCTGTTGATGCTGGTATGGATATGCACATGCATGGTCCATTTTTTACAGATGCGATTATTGAATCTGTAAAAGAAGGTAAACTTTCTATAAATCGTGTAAATGAGGCTTGCCGTAAAATTTTAACAGCGAAGTTTAAATTAGGGTTATTTGAAAATCGATTTGTAGATTTAGAGAAAAAAGGGGAATTACTTTTTACAGAAGAACATAAAGCGACTGCATTAGAGTCTGCAAGAAAAGGGATTGTATTACTTAAAAATAATGGGATATTACCTTTACAAAAAACGACTTCAAAAAAGAAAATATTTGTAACAGGACCCAATGCAAATAACCAATCTACTTTAGGAGATTGGCATGCTGCCCAACCTGATGAAAACGTAATTACTATTTATGAAGGAATTAAAACTTTAGGTGAAACCAAAGGTTATGCTGTAAACTTTTTTGATTCAGGAGAAAATATTAGAAAAATACAAAGTTCTAAAATTCAGGAAGCCGCAGAAAAAGCCAAAAATGCAGACTATGCAGTTGTTGTTGTGGGAGATAATTCTATGCGCTACAAATGGAAAGATAAAACTGCTGGTGAAAATATGGGGCGTGCCAACTTAGATTTATTTGGCAAACAATTAGAATTAGTTCAGGCTATTGAAAAAACAGGAACACCCGTAATCATTGTTTTGGTAAACGGAAAACCAATTTCTGAACCTTGGCTTCAAAAAAATATTCCTGCTATTGTAGAATCTTGGGAACCCGGAAATTTAGGCGGTCAAGCAGTTGCTGAAATTTTATTTGGTGACGTAAATCCAAGTGGTAAATTGCCTTTAACTGTTGCAAGAAGTGTTGGTCAGTTAAGAATGGTATACAATCACAAGCCTTCTGCTTATTTTCATAAATATGCCGATGAGAAAAATACACCCTTATATCCTTTTGGGTTTGGTTTAAGTTATACTAAATATAGTTATAACGCACCAAAATTATCAAGTAAGACATTCAAGCAAAACGAAGCCGTAACTGTTACAGTTGAGGTTACTAATACTGGAAAAATTGATGGCGAGGAAATCGTTCAATTGTATATTCGAGACAAAGTTAGTAGCGCTACAAGACCTGTAAAAGAACTAAAAGGTTATCAGCGAGTGGCGTTAAAAGCAGGGGAAACAAAAACAGTAAGTTTTACCATAGATGCCGAAAGTTTAGCGTTTTATGATATCAATATGGCATATTGTGTAGAACCTGGTGAGTTTATTATAATGACAGGTTCTTCTTCAAACGATAAAGATTTAAAATTAACTACTTTAAAAGTCAATAATAGGATTGAACTATAAAATGAAACATTTTAAGTTAGTAGGCACAACATGTCTTTTAATTCTTTTAAGTTGTAAAACAATTAAGAAAAAAAAGACATTATCTACTGTCAAACAAAACGTATTATTTTTAATGATGGATGATTTACGTCCTGAATTAAGTGTTTATGGACAAAGTCAAATTATTAGCCCCAATATTGATGCCCTGGCTAAATCAGGTGTCACCTTTAAAAGAGCCTATTGTAATGTACCTGTTTGTGGAGCCTCTAGAGCTAGTATCTTAACAGGCATAAGACCTACAGCAGATCGTTTTTTAAAATATAATGCGAGTATTACAAAGGAAACCCCCAATATTCTAACATTGGTAAAGCATTTTAAAAATCAAGGATACACGACTATTAGCAATAACAAAATAACGCATTTAAAGAGAGATATTAAAGAATGGGATGAGGAATGGTACCCCTATGTGAAAGGTTGGCGTGATTATCAATCTAAAGAGAATATAAATTTAGAAAAAAATGGTGAACATGGGTACGCGTATGAAAACCCAGATATTGAAGATGCTGCTTATTATGTTGGTAAAACGGCAAACAAATCAATTTTAGATTTAAAAAGATTAAAAGCAGAAGGCAATCCATTTTTTATGGCTGTTGGTTTTGTAAAACCACATCTACCATTTAATGCGCCAAAAAAATATTGGAATTTGTACAAGGAATCAGAAATCACCTTACCAAAAAACAATTCTTTCTCTGAGTCTGCACCAAAAATAGCCAACCATTCTTGGGGAGAATTGCGGTATTACAAAGACATTCCTAAAAAAGGACAAGTTTCTGATGCTGTTGCAAAAAAGTTGATACACGGCTATTATGCTGCTGTAAGTTATGTGGATGCTCAAGTAGGAAAAGTTTTAAAAGAACTTAAAAACTTGGGATTAAAAGACAATACAGTTATTGTTTTAGTAGGTGATCATGGTTGGAGCTTAATGGAACACGGACTATGGGTAAAGCATAGTAATTTCGAGGTAGCGCTTCAAGTACCTTTAATCATAAGTGCTTCCAATCTACCGAAAGATAGGCAGACAAATTCGATTGCTGAATTGGTAGATTTATATCCAACCTTATGCGAATTGGCAAATATTTCTATTCCACCACATGTAGATGGCGAATCTTTGGTTAAAGCTTTACAAACACCTTCAAAAGTATTTAAAAATACAGCTTTGGCTAGATGGCAAAAGGGAGAAACTCTAATTGCAGATAACTTATTTTATACAGAGTGGCAAAGAAATGATAAAACAATAGCCAGAATGCTTTACGACCATTCTACCGATTCAGACGAGAACAGAAATTTGGCAATGGAGGCATCCTTCAAAGAAACTGTAGATAGTTTGAGTACAATATTAAATAACAGATTAAAAAGAACAAAATGAAAAATAATTTTATTAAAAGTTTTTGCGCGCTAACTCTTGTTTTTGGGTTTTGGAATTCTTGTAATATAGCAAAATCTCACACAAATGTTTCAGCAAAAGTAACACCAACAGTGAAGCCAAATATTATTTATATCATGGCAGATGATTTAACCACCCAGGCTATTAGTGCTTATGGCGGAATTTATAAAGATATTGCACCAACACCTAATATTGATAAAGTTGCAAAAGAAGGGATGCTATTTCAAGATGTTTTAGTTACCAATGCTATTTGCGGCCCCAGTAGAGCGGCTATATTAACAGGTAATTATAGTAACTTAAATGGGTACTATAAAAACGAAAGTGGAGGAAAATTTAATTCAGAGCAGTGGACGTTTCCACAAGAATTTCAAAAACAAGGTTACAAAACTGGCTTATTTGGTAAATGGCACTTAGGTACAGAACCTGTTGGATTTGATAGTTTTAAATACCATAGTTCTGCAGGACAACAAGGGCATTATTGGGATCCTCTTTTTAATGAGAACGGAATCGATGTAAAAGAGAAAGGCTATGCTACTAATTTAAGTACAGATTTTGCATTGACTTGGCTCGATTCGACAAAAACTTCTAAGCAACCATTTTTAATGATACTACAATACAAAGCGCCACACAGACCATGGGAACCAGACACAAAGTATGAAACATTATGGGATGCTATAGAAATGCCATATCCAGCAACATTTAATGATATGTACGAAGGACGTGAATTGACGGCTGGCGATACAGAAATGACGATGGAATATTTTAGTCGTAGAGATATGAAATTAGAGCGCCCAAAAGATTTAAAGAAGGGAAAAGAAAGTATTAAATGGGATTTCTATGGTGCTAAACCAGGCGAGATCGTGCAACCAGATGGTATGAGTAATGAAGAAGGAAGAAAATGGAGATATCAAAACTATATTAAAGATTATTTAGCCTGTGTTAAATCTGTTGACGATAATGTTGGACGTGTTTTAAAATATTTAAAAGAAAATAATCTTGAAGAAAATACCATTATTGTAGTAACGTCAGACCAAGGTTTTTATTTAGGGGATCACGGTTTTTTCGATAAACGATTTATTTATGAAGAATCGTTAAGAATGCCTTTTATGGTAAAATACCCTGGTAAAATAAAGGCAGGAAGTGTTAACGAAGACATTATTACAAATATAGATTTTGCGCCAACCTTATTAGAATTAGCCGGTATTTCAACAACTCAGAAAATGCAAGGCACTAGTTTTGTTCCTGTTTTGGAAGGGAATACTCCAAAAGATTGGCAGGACGCTATGTATTATCATTATTACGAGTTTCCGTTTTGGCATCATGTACAACCACATTATGGTATAAGAACTCAAAAATATACGCTCGCTCATTTTTATTACAATATTGATGTTTGGGAATTATATGATTTAGAAAAAGATCCGGGTCAAGTAAATAATATTTATAATGACCCAAATTATGCTGAGGTGACCACCGAGCTAAAGTTGAAATTAAAAAACTTAATGATCAAATTTGAGGATAATAAAAGCTTGGTAGATTTTAGAAAAATAACCGACACTGATTTTGGTAGAATTGTAGATAATATTAAGGATGAAGAATCTGTACAACAGATCTTAACTAAGAAAAAAAATTAGAGTACTTAATCCTTATAAACTAAAAATCATGATTAAGAGACAATTGTTATTATTAGCGATACTCTTAGTCATGATTTTTTCATGTCATAAAGTTGAGAATCCCTTTAGAACTGAAAATCTCATTCCGTGGTCTATCGTTGCTTTTGATAAATTAGAACGCACCCCCTCAGAACGCGTGGCTATGATAAAAAAACTTGGTTTTAGGCAATATGCTTTTGGAGGTAGAAAAAAGCATATTGAAACCATGGTAACCGAACTAAATATAGCAAGAGATGAAGGCATTAAGATTAGCGCTGTTTGGCTTTATATAAACAATAAAGATACTTTAAGAAACCTTAAACGCGCAAACGAAATGGTGTTTGAAAGTTTAAAAGCTACCGGAGTATCTACCCAAATCTGGATAGGAATAGATGCTGAGTTTTTTGAGGGTTTAACGCAACGGCAATCGCTTAAGAAAGCGCTAGATATGATTTCATTTCTTTCTAAAAAAGCCCAAAAAGTTAACTGTAAAATAGCATTGTATAATCATGGCGGTTGGTTTGGAGAATCCGAAAATCAATTAGAAATTATTAAACGTTTACCGAAGCACAATATTGGTGTCATCTATAATTTTCATCATGCACATAAACAATTAGATGAATACCAAAGTATTATCAAACAAATACACCCTTTTTTATGGTGTGTTACTTTAAATGGGATGAAAAAAGGAGGACCTAAAATCATGACTATTGGAATGGGAAACCTTGAAAAAGAGATGATTCATCTTTTAGTGAAGTTAGGCTATAAGGGACCTTTTGGTGTTTTAGGGCACGTTAAGAATGAAGACGTAGCACTCACTTTAAAAAAGAATCTAAAAGGTTTACAAGCACTTTTTGTAACTAAATAGAATTTAAACCATTACCCCCTGCTAAAAAAACATTTCACCCCCAACTATTTTAGGTATAGAGCTAATATTGTAGTGTTAACTAATTAAAAACGTACACTATTATGAAAAAAATTACACTTGCTTTGTTTTTTATGACATTGCCTTTTATAGGATTTACACAAATTACAAACGGAACTTTTGATGCTGATGTTTCTGGATGGAAAGCAGCTGGTGGATCATCGGCTATTGAATGGGATGCTGCTGATCAATCTCTGAAGCTTGTTACTACAGCAGCAAATAAAAAAGCGCAAACTGATCCAAACGCCGCTCCATCTGAAGGAGCGGGAAATTATATTTTGTCCTTTAAAGTTAAAGGAGCTAAAGATGCCGTAGTGAAAGGGATAATTTTTCAAGGAGCTCAATCAGGGGGAGATGCTTATACAATCCTAGCGGATAATGCATGGGAAACGTACACCCATACTTTTGAAGGTGTAGATGCAACTGCAGTAATGAATATAAGACTTCAGGCAATTGCTGCTGGTACGTTTTATTTTGATGATGTTACTTTCGTAAAAGAAGCATGTGTAGGTTTTGCAATTACTGCTGAAAATGATGGAGGAGGAACCAATGCAATAACAACTCCTTTGCCATGTTATCCAACCGGTGAAGCAATTGAATTTACAGCTACAGCATCTTGTGATAAATTTACATTTGACCAATGGGAAATTGATGGTGCTGCCTCAGGAATAACAACCAATCCTTATACACATACGGCAGGGTCTGCGGATGCTACTGTAAAAGCATTGTTTGCAGTAACCTCTGACGCTTCGGACACTAATTTTAACACAACTACAGAGCTAAGTGAATGGATTGGTGCTCAGGATGCCACGGTTGCAGTTGAAAATGATGTTTTGACATGGGAAATAACTGGAGGTTCAACAAAAATAAAATACGATGCTTGTTCATTTGCTCCTAATGCTTGGAATATAAATGCTCTAAAAATAGGATATACAAATGGCACCGATAATACAAGAATGCGTCTTGTACATCCTAAAGCCGACGGGGGAATTGCATATATAGACTTTGATGGCATGGCAGTTTCTGGAGATGAAGCTAGCGGTGTTGGTGAAATTGATGTCACTTTATTGCATGATGGTTGGACTGGTAATCTTTCACAACTAGAATTATATGTACGAAATAACGAAGAAAATGTTGCTTCAACTGAAGGAATTTTTACAATAAATTATATTGAATTTTACTATGTTGAAACTGCAGGACTTGCTGATAGCAACCTTAGTGATGAGAATAGTATTCATTTATTTCCTAATCCTGTAAAAGATGTTTTATCAATAAAGTCACCTTCAATACTTAAGAAACTTGAGGTATTTAATGTGTTAGGCCAAAAAGTAATGGGTAGAGAAAACACAAATAGTTTAAATGTAACTAAATTAAAATCAGGAGCATACTTTTTAAAAATTGTTAACGAAAACAGCACTATTTCAACAAAGAAATTCATAAAAACGAATTAAGGATTTTAAACATTTAATACGAACAAAAATGAAAAAACTAATTGCACTTATATTATTCTGTGGTTTTTTATCTACAGCGAATGCACAAAGACAGTCCTATCAAGAAAAAAAGGCAACTGCAAATGCACAACTTATAGCCGATACCATGGATTTAAATGACAGTCATAAAACAGCACTGTATGCTATTTTGTTAGGGAAATATGACGAAACTTCAAGACAAGTAAAAGGCAACGATTTGTCAAATGAAGAAAAGAAAGTGATTTACAAGAAATCCTTTAAACAAACCAATGACAAATTATCAGTCTTATTCTCTAAAGAAGAAATTAACGAGATTAATGCATTGTTAAAAGAACAGAACAAAAAAGGTAAAAATTAGTTTACCACAATTATAAATAATTGAATAAGGCGATAATATTTGCCTTATTTTTAAAATACAGTATTATGTTTAAAAAAACAGTCTTATTATTTTTAATAGTTCTCCTGGCACCTTTTATGATATTTGCTCAAGCAAAAACAGGTGCAGAAAGAGTTCTTGAAATGGGAAGAGGGATCAACCTTGGGAACGTTCTTAGTGCTCCCACGGAAGGAGATTGGGCGGCCCCAGTAACGGAACAATATTTTATTGACGTAGCTAAAGCTGGTTTTACCAATGTTAGAATACCAGTTGACTTTTTTGGCACCCGAACTACAGGTAATATTAATGGTACTAGTACTGCTAGTTATTCTGCTAATGCTGGTACGGCATCCGTTTATACTGATAATCCAGAAACTTTTACAATAGATGCCACCTATTTAGCTAGAGTAGAGCAAGTAATTACTTGGGCGTTAGCTCATGATCTTGTAACCATCCTTGATTTTCATGGACAACATTTAAAATCTGATTTCATTAAAACATTTAAGGATACCGAGGGTGATTATACAGACCCAACTTCGGCAAGAAGAGCAGCAGATAATGCAAAATTTAGAGCTATTTGGACTCAATTAGCTTCAACATTTCAAGGGTATAGTTATAAGTTAGTGTTTGAAATTATTAACGAGCCTTACTTTTATATGAGCAAGGACGATATGGATACACTTAATTCCGATATCTTAGCGATTATAAGAGTAGGAGGAAATAACCCAAATAGAAATATTATTCTTACAGGAGGTGGTCAAACGTCTTATAATGCGATTACGCAACTTGAGCCTACCCTTTTTGATAGTGCTCCTAATCGTTTAATAGGAACTTTTCATTATTACAACCCGTATAATTTTACAAGTTCTAGTTTAGCAACTGGTAATGATTATGATTGGGGAGCAGTCGATGAATCAGACGTAGATGGACATTTTGCTACAGTTAAATCATGGACTGATACTAACGAAGTACCTGTTTTTTTAGGTGAATTTGGTGCAGATAATACTGGTGGATATAATTATAGTACAGGAGATTTAAACGCTGTTTCAGCGAATTCTACTGGTTTTGCTGATGGAGGTCCAGATAACACCTCAAAAGTAGCGTATTTTAGATATGTTGCAGAATTAGCCATAACTAATGGATTTTCTTTTGCAGCTTGGGATTCTGGACCAAAGTCTAATAAAACAATTCATAAGAGAACAGATAATCCTCTTACAGTGAATTTTAAGAGAAGTGAATTTTCAGCAACTACTTATAGTCCGAAATCTACAACTGTAAGTACAGTTTTTGATACCTCTGTTTGGGTTGAAGATGTTAGGTATGCATTAGTAAATCCATTATCAAACTCAAAAAATCTGCTATACCAAAAGAACCCAACGTTTACCTCTGGGAGTTTATGGCAACATGCAGGTAGTGGTAGTAGTACACACGATTCCTCAGAAACGAATACAGCCGATGGTAGTGGATCTTGGAAATTAACTAGTGGTGGAACTAATAGTCATTTGAAACTTTCCGGAGGTAATGTCACTCTTACTGAAAATAATCATACACTTACTTTTTATGTAAAAGGAACAGCCGGAGATATAATTAAACCTGTTATATTCAATGTGGACTACAAAGAATCTGTTGAAGCAAATTATACCATATTAGCTAATGGGGTATGGGAAAAGGTTGTAAGAACATGGGATGATATTGTAAGCGGTGCTGGAAATGTACGAATCTATAGTACTGTGGTGGGTTCAATTGTTAATATTGATGATCTATCTTTAGTTCTAACTTCGGATTCTGAACTTATAAACTCGAGATCTGCAATTTCAGCTTCAATATCCTCGACCCAAGATGGAGATTGGGAAAGTGCCGCAACTTGGGCAGGTGGGGTTGTGCCATCATTTCAATCAGATAACGTTACTATTAATAATGCAGTAGTAATTAGATCTGCAGTTGCAGTAAATGATTTAGCGTTAGGATCCGCAGGGAAATTAACAATAAACACAGGTAAGAGTATCAATATTGCTAATAATTTAGACATTGCTAACACTGCATTTAATAGTGTTATTTTCAATACTGGTGGTAATGGACCTGCATTATTAAAAATTGGCGGCACCTATAATCCCAGTGGGAATAGAATTTTGTACTATCATAAAATGAATTCAAGTAGTTTTAATCAGAAGTGGTTATTAATAGCTGCGCCATTAGAAAATGCAACTATTGCTAATTTCCTTGATATAACAAAAGCATCCCAGGTAGTGAAAAATGAGACCAAAACGGCATTTGCTCCTTATAATGATGCTCTTGGTGCAGGTTTAAAATATACGTATGTTGCTAATGATTACTCAGGATCAGAAACATTTGTTGATGGTAAAGGGTATGCTACACAATTAGATGAGGGTTCAGGTAATGCACCAACGTTACAGTTTAGGGGTAAACTACAAGATACCTCTCCTATTGAAATTTCAATTTCAGATGCAGGAAATGGATTTAACTTAGTGGGTAATCCTTATTCAACTTTTCTATTTGCAAATTCATCTGCAACTAGTGCCACTAATAATCTTTTAACAGCAAACACTCTTGTTTTAGATGAAGAGACGATATGGATTTGGGACTCTTTAAATTCAACTTTTTTACCTAAGAATCAAGACTCCTCATTTAGAATTGCGCCAACCCAAGGCTTTTTTGTAAAAGCAGCTTCTGGTGGTGGCACTTTTTCTTTTGCCGAAAATATGCAAACCCTAACTACTGATACTTACTACAAAAACCCTAGTACCAGATTTGAAATAAATTTATTTATTACCACTAATGATATTAAAAGGAATACAACTGTAAGATATATTAATAACAGAACTACTTCTTTTGATAATGGTTCAGACAGTTCTTTATTTGGCGGTGATGGTGATGTTTTATCACTATATACAGAATTAGTAGAAAATAATACGGGAAAAAAATTAGCAATTCAATCTTTACCAAATTCAAATTTTGAAAACATGGTAATTCCTGTTGGAGTGAATTCATCGGTAGGATCAGAGTTTACTTTTACGGCAGATGTTTTAAATGTTCCTACAAATTACAAAGTGTATTTAGAAGACAGAACTACGAACATAATTACACGTTTAGATGAAGCAAACGCAGAATATAAAGTTTCTTTTAAAAATGGAAATACAAGTGGTCGTTTCTATCTTCATGTTAAAACTTCTTCCGTTTTAAGTACAGATACGAATAACTTAAGTGATGTTAGTATCTATACTACTAGTAATTCTAATTTAAGAGTTCAAGGTCTTCAAGAAGGAAATGCTTCAATCTCAATATTTAATATTTTAGGAAAACAAGTTTTTCAGACTTCGTTAGAAGCTTCTAACTCTATAAACATTGCGTTGCCAAACTTAGTGAAAGGATTTTACCTCCTACAACTACAAAATGCACATGGTAAATTGAATAAAAAAATAATATTAGAATAATTAACGAGAACTAAAGACACTACATCATGAGAAAAGATATAAAAAAAACAAAAGATACCGCTGAAGAAATTTCTCGTAAAGCCGCTTTAAAAAAAATAGGTAAGTACGGTAAATATGCAGCATTAACTGCATTAGGAACCTATATGATATTGAATCCTCAAAAAGCACAGGCTGCAAGCCCATCAGACCCTGGAACAGGATTTTAAGTAGTTATGTAACTTTGTTTTGTTAATTTATACAGGCTGTCTCTTAATAAAGAGATATGCGTGAAATAGCAACCACAATATAAGTGGTTTTGGTAAAAAAAATAGTGAGAAAGAGAATTCAAGGATTTCGCACCCCAATAAGGGTGGGTTTCTTATAACTAGGCAATCTTTTTCATTTTACAAAAATAGTATTATGTTCAAAAATAAAGTTTTATTGTGTTTAGCAGTCAGTCTAATGCCTTTTGTGTTATTTGCTCAAATCTCATCATATGAGATGGTTAAACAAATGGGAAGAGGTTTAAATCTTGGTAACGTTTTAAGTGCTCCGATAGAGGGAAACTGGTCGCCTGAGATAAGGGAGCCATATTTTATTGATGTTGCTGCTGCTGGTTTTACCAATGTTAGAATTCCAATTGACTTTTTTGGGGCTCGAACTACAGGAGATACTTCTGGTTATTCTAGTGCCGCTGGAACTGCAGGAAATTATACTGGTACAGCAGATAATTATATAGTGTCCTCCAACTATTTAGATAGAATAGAGCAGGTTATTGAATGGTCTTTAAATCAAGGACTTGTGACCATTATTGATTTTCATGGATCGAATTTAAAATCTGAGTTTATCTATACATTCGACGTTGGGGAATCAGAATACACAGACCCAACTTCAGCAAGAAGAGCTGCAGACAATCAAAAGTATAGAGCTATTTGGGTTCAGATAGCAAATCGCTTTAAAGATTATTCCGAGAATTTATTATTTGAAGTTATTAACGAACCTTATTTTCATATGAGCGCGGCAGATATGAATGCACTTAATAGCGATATCCTGACTATTATAAGAGGTTCTGGAGGAAGTAATGGAACTAGAAATATAATTATAACAGGAGGTGGAAAAACTTCACATGAAGCTCCTACGGAAATTGATCCTAACATTATTTCAGGTGATCGTTATGTAATAGCAACCTTTCATTATTACCAACCATTTGATTTTACAAGTTCTAGTGCAGATGCTAGAGATGCTGAATCTTGGGGGATAGATGCAGAAAAAATTGAATTAACAGATAGATTTGATGTAGTTTTTTCATGGGCTGCAAGTAACAATATACCTATTTTTTTAGGTGAGTTTGGTGCAGATAATACTGGCGGATATAAATACAGTACAGGAGATTTAAATACTATTTCAGGGAATGCTACTGGTTTTGCTGATGGAGGACCAGATAATGCCTCAAGAATAGAGTTTCATAGATTTGTTGCAGAACAAGCTATCAATAGAGGGTTTTCTTTTGCAGCTTGGGATTCTGGACCTAAGTCTAATAAAACAATCCATAAGCGAACAGACAGTCCTTCTACTGTAAATTTTAATATTAGTGCTTTTTCAGTGAATACTTATGAACCTAAAAGCACAAATATAAGTACCGTTGTAGATACCTCTATTTGGGTAGAAGATGTAAA
>Ga0075441_10000748_pt1 | contig 16276 bp, 14 predicted proteins | sample CoawatmetaG00DNA_FD_71582 | JGI IMG/M metagenome (GOLD analysis project Ga0075441, IMG submission 71582) | Marine microbial communities from the West Antarctic Peninsula - Coastal water metaG002-DNA | ecosystem: Environmental > Aquatic > Marine > Coastal | place: Atlantic Ocean: West Antarctic...
AAATGTGCTTGTGTGGCCCGCTCCTGTTCAACAGAAAGGTGACCCTGCCGTTGGCTGTAGTCCTTCAGCCCGAAAAACGACAGCCCCGCGCCTGCAAAAGCAAACCGCCACTCCGTTAATCAGGCTTTCTCGGTCAGCTCTATCGCACTCAGCCTTTGCGCACTGCACAGCGACAAGAACGTTGAGAACAGACTTAACATACAACTGAATGCTTGGATGTGCCCCAGCTAGGTTGTGATCAATGTTGCACTTCTGTTTAGCCAGCTTAGTGGCACCCAAACATCCGAACGAAAACGACAGCCGATTGAGCGCCTCGCCAAACCGGACTTTGGTGCAACCGCAGCGAAAGCTAACTTTGTCCGCATTGCAGTCATCGGCTCCACCAAAATGCTGCGCTCCATTGCCAATGTCCGCTTCGGGGAAGCTGCACCGCAGCGTCGCAATCGCCTTCGAATGTCTGCTAAGGGCCGATAGCATCAAGCATTGCCCACATGCTAATGCCCAACCAAAAGTAGGCAACAAGCAACAAATACAGCCATTTCCAAAACTGCGATCAAGTTAGCAACGCTATTGATGTGGTAAATAGTATTTTTGACAACAACCTAAAACACTGTGTTGGAAGACTGTGTAGAGTTAGTGTGTTGAACAACTGTGTTCGAGAACTGAGTTGAAGTTACTCTGTTGAAAACTCTGTCCGCAACACAGCAGCCAACACAGTGTTTGCACCACACAAACCTTAACCACTGTGTTCAACACAGCGATTCAGCCCTAAAAATAGTCAGCAACACGGCAAAAAGTGTGTTAAGATGTGTTTTTGATTTACACAACTTTAACGCGCATTGTGCTCAGCTAAGTCATTGTTTTTATAATAAAAATTGTGTCCAGAGGCGAATTTGAACCACCAACACGAGGGTTTTAAATCCCTTAGTTGGCAAGCAAACCCCGATGATCCGATGCCAGATGGCTCGGCGATCATCGCGTCATTTGTTGCCCCTGATCGCAATTGATTGGGCATTGGGCAAAAGCTGTGGTCCGCCACGCGGCGCGCGGCCGTCGCCGCTGGCGTACAAACTATCGATGCAACAATTAGGGCCGATAATGTTGGTGGGCTGAAAATACTATGGTGGACTTGGGTTCACGGATTACACCATAATTCCAAATCTACCGCTTTCAGATGGCACGCCTGTGACGCGGATTCGCAAGAAACTGGTGCTATAGGATCTAACGCGGGCTGCGTTTAGCCAAGATGCGCTGCAATGTACGGCGGTGCATACTAAGACGGCGGGCCGTTTCAGATACATTCCTGTCGCACATCTCGAACACGCGTTGAATATGTTCCCAGCGCACGCGGTCCGCGCTCATTGGGTTTTCTGGCGGCGGAGGCATCTCGCCTTCTTGCGCCAACAGCGCGTTAGTTATGTCAGTCGCATCGGCAGGTTTCGCCAAATAATCGGTGGCACCGATTTTGACCGCTGCAACAGCCGTGGCAATTGCGCCGTATCCTGTCAAAACAACGATGCGCGCATCGGGGCGACGTTCGCGCAGCACTTCGACGACGTCTAGCCCATTGCCATCACCAAGCCGCAAATCACACACCGCATATGCAGGGGGACGGGCCGTCGCAATTGCCTTACCGGCCGCAACAGAACCCGCAGTTTCAACCGAAAACCCACGCTTTTCCATCGCTTTGGCAAGCCGTTTCAAAAATGCTTCATCGTCATCAAGCAACAATAAGGACGGATCATCCCCAAGTTTCAGATTAGCCATGTCCATCACGCCAAAACTCCTGTTCGGTTACTCAAGCAATTAGCATGTTATCCAGCATGGTCAACTTATCACGTTGCCGCAATAAAACATTCCACAGCGTCGGCCACTTTTTCAGGGCTGTCAATTTGACGGAAGAATTCGACGAAGCCTTTGTCAGGAAATGTCAGATAGCTGAACGTTGAATGCTGCATCAGGTAATACTCAGGATCGTCGTCGGCTTTGGAATAAAACGTGCGGTATGCTTTTGATGCGGCAGCGACCTGAGCGTCAGATCCGGTAAGCCCGATCATATCAGGGTGGAAGTTATCAGTGTAATCGCCAACGACTTCAGGTGTGTCGCGCGCTGGATCAATGCTGATGAAAACGGAATTCACGTCAATCCCACGCTCGGTCAAAATATCGACCGCAACGGCATTGCGCGCGACATCCAGCGGGCACACATCCGGGCAGAACGTATAGCCAAAATAGATCAGCGTCGGCTTGGTGATAATATCAGCGTCCGTCACAGTGCGTCCAGTTGCATCCACCAATTCGAACGGCCCGCCAATCGCGGCGCCACCCACGGCGCTGGCACTACAGTCAGCCATCGTTGGCGTACGCAATTTGGTAATCGCGAATGCTCCCCCGATCAAAGCCGCCACAGTAACAATTGCCCCAATTGCAATGATTTTCGACATTTGAACCCTTTCCAATTGGCTGCATTGATGAACTATCTCACACGGCTTACCTATGAAGTAGCTTGTCGCACTCAAGGATCCGTGATGCCCAGTACTGAATTCGAAATGTTTGAAGAACGGCAGCGCAGCAATTGGGTGCGCCTGCGGACACTTGTCACGCTTCGGTGGTTCGCTGTGCTTGGCCAAACCGTCGCGTTGATCGTCGCCGTGCAGATATTTGACCTGCAACTTGCAACCGGACTGGCCACCATGACCATTGGCGCGTCAATCATCGTGAACCTGATCATTAGCTTCATTTACCCTGAAAACAAACGGCTGAAAGAACGAGAAGCATTCTTGATGCTGACGTTTGATATCGTCCAACTTTGCGTTCTGTTGTTCCTGACTGGTGGCCTGAACAATCCATTTGCGATTTTGATTTTGGCGCCCGTAACAATCGCCGCGACCGTACTTCATCTGGGTAGCACTGTTTTGCTGGGGGCTGTTGCGATTATGCTGACGTCCGCCCTAAGCCAATTTAGTATCCCTATTGTCACATCGAACGGTGTTTCGCTGATGTTACCCGTTCTGTTTCAATTCGGGTTCTGGTTAGCGCTGGTGATTGGAGTCGTGTTTCTGGCGATTTACGCCCGCCAAGTCACCACGGAAATGCATAATATGGGCGAAGCACTACTGGCGACACAGTTGGCATTATCGCGCGAACAAAAGCTGACGGACTTGGGTGGCGTTGTCGCCGCGACAGCGCATGAACTTGGCACACCTCTCGCCACAATCATGCTGGTCAGCGGCGAGTTGCGCGCCGAAGTCGCGGATGATCCTGAATTGACGGAAGACGTCAATTTGATCCATGCCCAAGCCGCGCGTTGCCGCGAGATCCTATTATCGATGGGGCGCACCGGAAAGGATGATCGCCAAACTCAAAGCGGCCCAATTGAAGCATTGGTTCGGGAAGCCGCAGAGCCACATGCAGATCGCGGCAAGTTGATCTGCTATCATGTTGGTCCCGAATCTATCAGCGCCGGAAAACACCCAATTGTGCTTCGTCGCCCCGAGATCGTCCATGGCTTGCGGAATCTCATCCAAAACGCTGTCGATTTTTCCGAATCGTCCATTGACGTGACAATCAGCTGGACAGAAACTGAATTGCGGGTGCAAATTTCTGACGATGGCGCAGGGTTCCCCGCATCTGTGATTGGCCGCATTGGCGACCCGTTTGTGCGCAGGCGCCGTACTGGTGCTGACACTAAAAAAAGGCCCGGTTATTCCGGCATGGGGCTGGGACTATTTATCGCCAAAACCCTTTTGGAACGATCGGGTGCGAGCCTCCAATTTCGCAATGCGCCCCGTCAAGGATATGGGCGCGGCGGGGCCATTATCGAAGTGATATGGCCGCATTCCCCACAGCCTGATGCGACGGGGAATGCCTTGGGTGATAACGAACTGTTTGAAACTCATTAGCAAAGCTTAACCCAACATTAACCTTCATATCAGAATGTTCCTTTGGGACATAAATGGACGGTCGTGGGCATATCATTAGGAATTCTTGATCTAATTGCGGTCGCCTTTACGGCGGCCATGATCACTGCAGTGGGTATTGGAGCGTCCTATATGACGCCTCATCGACCCAAACAGTTGCGGCGCAAAACCAACCACGACGACATCGCTTTTCTGCTTGAGGGCGAATATATCATCGACTTAACCAGTGATGCGGCGATGTTGCTTTCTCAGGCCGGATTTTCCACGCCGCATCGAGACTTAATTATTGCCGTGCTTGAATCGACACTCGGTGACCTACAGCAAACCCTTGATGAAGGCGCCGCCGATCCCGTTGTTTTATCCACAATTGATAGGTCTTCCAGTTGGCTAAATATCGTACCTGCAGAACATACAGTTCGCATCACCGTTAGCGGATGTTATGACGCAAACATCACCCAAATCAACGCTTCAACTTTGGTCAAAGAAAACACTGAACTGGCGGTGCTGCGCGATGTCGTCAAAAACGCACCAACAATGATGTGGCGGTGCAACGAAAAAGGGCAGCTTATTAGGGCAAACGATGCATATTTTTATATCGCAGATGCTCACAGCAGTTCGGAAATCGCGTCGTCTCGCTTGTCAAATACCCCACTGTTTAGCGACCTTGACGGCGCGATCGGTCTTGAATCCACGCAGGCGCGAAAATCGCTTACGGCAACTGAACAAGACACGCCACGTTGGTTTGACATCACCACACATAAGTCGAAAATAGGGGCCTTCCACTATGCTAAAGGCGCCGGCAATTGGCCACATTCAATCCGGCGTTATTGGACATGGCTGGCCTTAACTTTGAATTCTTATCAGGACGGCCAACGCTGGATGCGGTTCTTGATAGGCTCCGCGAAACTAGAATGCTCACAGAGCCGAAAAACTACACCTCTTGGCGCGAGCAATTCAGCGCGATGGAGCACGCCGCGAAAAACGGCACGTACTCCGAACACTGGGGTCTACCCGATGGCCAAACATTCTGCGTCACTGGCAGGCCCGATCCCGACGGCGCGTTCGCTCTGTTCTTCGAAGATATCAGCGCCGAAATTTCGTTGACCCGCAGGTTCTGGTCAGAAATTGAAACCGGTCAAGCCGTGTTGGAACATATTGAAGATGCCGTTGTTGTGTTCTCGAACGCTGGCAACCTTGTTATGGCGAACACCGCATATAGTGGGCGTTGGGGCACAGATCTTGCAAATGGAATGGTCCAATATGACCTTCGGATTGAGATGCGCAAATGGCAAGATCGGTGTACACCGTCACGTATTTAGACAAACCTGCGCAAATTTTCCAATCATATGGGTTTACGCCAACCTTGGACCGATACCGCGATTATGGATGACGGACGCCACATCACCCGTCAGGCCGATCCAATTGCGGGCGGGATGACCTTGATTAGGTTCAAATTTGACCGCCCGACAAAACCAACGATCCAGAAAATTGACCCATGTTGATACAGCATTGTTGTCCGCCAAAGGCTGAATTGACTTGCAGGCACCGCCCCAAATCATAATCTTGGGGCATGATGACATTCGATCTCCATCTTCGCGACGAAATGGCGACCGCCGCACTGGCCGCCCGCATGGCGCCATTGCTGAAAATTGGCGACTGTATTTTTCTAGAGGGGCCAATTGGTGCTGGCAAAACGGCATTTTCGCGCGCCCTGATCCGCGCCCGCTTGGGCAGACAAGAGGACGTGCCATCGCCAACATTCACACTGGTGCAAACCTATGACGACGACGCGGGCGACATCTGGCATTGCGACCTTTACCGATTGACCCACCCCGACGAGGCGACGGAATTGGGATTGATCGATGCGTTCGACACGGCAATCTGCCTAATCGAGTGGCCTGACCGCCTAGGGTCGGACCAACCCGAAAATGCGGCAAGATTTTCGTTCTCCGTTGGAGAGGGTGTGCATCACCTTACGGCCAATGTTCCGCCCCATCTTAGTGCTGCTTTTTCAGATGCATGAATTTTTGCGCGGGACAGCTTGGCAGGACGCTACCCTGACACCGATTGCCGGTGATGCGTCTGCGCGGCAATACGCCAGATTTGATCAACCACCTGCCATTTTGATGACGGACCCATCAGGGGACACATTGCGATTTGCGAACATCGCGTCAACTTTGACCGACGCAGACCTTTGCCCGCCGACAATTTACGCGCACGATCCAGATCAAGGGCTAATGATTATCTCTGACCTTGGGCAAACTGACTTCGCAAAGCATTTGAAGCAAAGCCCACACGAAGAGCCCAAGCTGTACAAAGCAGCAACTGATGTGTTGTGCCACCTCCACGACAAGAATATCACCGTTGACGTGCCTCGAATGACCCACGAAACCGCCGCTGACATGATTGGTCTTTCTGCCAAATTTTATGCGAATGATCCAACCAAAGCGCCCCCGCTTTGCGATGCGATGCTTAATGCATTCACTTCACATGTTGATCCATCATTGCACTTGGCGCTACGTGACTATCATGCCGAAAACCTCATCTGGCGACCCATGAATACCGGCACGGATCGGGTTGGGATTTTGGATTTCCAAGACGCCTGCATAGCCCCGCTGGGATATGATCTTATGTCGTTGATCCGCGACGCGCGGCGCGACGTCAACCATACTGTTGGCAGCGCGATCACCCTGCAGTTTTGCAACCACATCGGTCGTAATGCAGTCGAAATGGGTGCTCATTTGGCCTGCGTCGGTGCGCAACGGAATTTGCGGGTTTTAGGCATTTTTGCGCGGCTTGCATCACAGGGCGGTAAACCGCAGTATCTTCAATTCATCCCACGCGTTTGGCGCTACTTGATGCAAGATCTATCGCATCCCGCGCTTAGAGATCTCAATAAATCAGTCATGTCGACCTTACCGACACCCAACGCATCGACCCTACAAAGATTGGGTTCGAAATGACGACGCCGATCCTTTTGTTTGCCGCCGGATTTGGCACCCGCATGGGTTCGCTGACGGTTGATCGACCCAAACCGCTTGTCCCTGTTACAGGGATGCCATTGATCGATCACGCGTTGGTATTGACGCAAGGTTTGGACCTTGGGCCGGTTGTCATCAACCTTCACTACAAAGGTCAAATGATCCGCGATCACCTAGCCGACTGCGATGTGACATACTCAGACGAAAGCGAAATGCTTTTGGAAACCGGGGGCGGCTTACGTCACGCGGAACCCCTTCTTGCTGGGTCACCCGTCGTGACGCTAAATACCGATGCGGTTTGGGCAGGGCCAAATCCAATTGCGATGCTATTGGCGGCGTGGAAACCCAAAATGGAGGCTTTGTTAGTGACCATTCCAAAACCATCCGCGCACGGTCACCTTGGCGCTGGCGACTTTAACCGCGACGCCGATGGGCGGCTTAAACGTGGTGCGGGCGATGTCTATTCCGGCCTGCAAATGATCCGCACGGATGACCTAACCAAAATCACCGACATCGCATTTTCGATGAATGTTTTGTGGGATAGGATCGCGGAGCGCGGCGGGCTGTACGGCATCTCATATTCGGGGCAATGGTGCGACGTCGGCCAACCCGAAAGCATCGCAATTGCGGAAAATATGATCGAGGTTTCCGATGTTTGACGCCAGAAAAACCCCGCGCATCTTTGGCATGCCACCCGGCGCAGATTTTGCAACTGCGTTGGTTGCAGGCCTGCAAAAACAAGGTGCCAGATTGACCCCAACAGACTGGGCGCAGGTTGAAATTTTTGTCAACACCAGCCGCACACAACGCCGAATCAAGTCCGTATTCGACGCAGGCCCAGCGCGGCTTTTGCCACGGGTGCGCCTGATCACTGATCTTGCGAACGACCCAACCATTGACGCGAGTCCACCATCGGTGTCCCCGCTGCGCCGCCGCTTGGAATTATCGCAATTGGTCGCTGCATTGTTGACCCAAGACGACAAGCTCGCGCCACGATCGGCGCTTTATGATTTGTCCGATAGTTTGGCAACCTTAATGGAGGAAATGCACGGCGAAGGCGTTGGCCCTGACGTGTTTCAAACCCTCGATGTGACTGACGAGTCCGGCCATTGGGACCGCGCGCTGAAGTTCCTGCGGATCGTCGCACCCTATTTTGACGCAAACGCCGTGCCGGACAAAGACCTGAGATTGCGCCGCGTTGTGACTGGTTTGGCACAAAAATGGGCGACAAACCCACCCCAACATCCAATCATTGTGGCTGGATCTACTGGGTCGCGTGGGGCGACATCTGTGTTGATGCAAGCCGTCGCCAAACTGCCGCAAGGGGCGGTTATCCTTCCTGGTTTCGACTTTGATCTACCCGCTGACGTTTGGGAAAGCATGATCGACGCCCGCGTATCCGAAGACCACCCGCAGTATCGGTTCCACCGCTTTTTGGCCGCTACGAACGTTTCCCCAAATAACGTTCCACCTTGGCCAGATGCCGCCGCGCCACATCCGCATCGCAATAGATTGGTGTCACTGTCATTACGCCCCGCACCCGTAACCGACCAATGGTTGCGCGATGGTTCGGACTTGGGTGATCTAAAAGCCGCCACGCAAAACATAACCTTGATCGAGGCCGCGTCACCCCGCGCCGAGGCGGAGGCCATCGCATTGCGCCTGCGGATAGCCGCCCAAGATGGAATAACCGCCGCGCTAATTTCACCTGACCGCATGCTCACCCGCCAAGTCACTGCTGCCTTGGATCGCTGGGACATTAAACCAGACGACAGCGCGGGCTTACCGCTTGCGCTTTCGCCTCCGGGTCGGATGCTGCGGCACACCGCCGATCTGTTTGGGCAAGCCATCACGAGCGAGAGCCTACTCACCCTTCTCAAACATCCGCTTTGTCATTCAGCACCCAACGATCGCGGCCCCCACCAGCGATATACCAGAGAATTAGAGCTGTCATTGCGCCGCTATGGTCCGCCATTTCCGTCGCCCGCGGCATTGGCCGAATGGGCTGAAAAAACTGAAAATGAGGATGGCGACCGCGCTGCTTGGGCGGCTTGGATCGGCAACTTGATAGGCGACTTAGATTGCATGAACCCGCGTGATCTGGCCGACCATCTTAAGGCGCACTTAACCTTAACTGAACAGCTGTGTTCTGGCCCAAATACCGACGATACAAGCGAACTTTGGAAAGAAGCCGCAGGTCGCGAGGCCCGCCGCATTTGCGATACCCTTACGACCCATGCCGATGCAGGTGGAGAGTTGACGCCGTTCGAGTATACTAACTTATTTGGTACGGTTCTAGCCGGCGGAACGGTTCGCGACCGCGACGCAGCACACCCGAATATTCTGATCTGGGGCACGCTTGAAGCCCGCGTTCAGGGCGCCGATCTCGTGATCCTTGGCGGCATGAATGAAGGCATCTGGCCAGAGTCCGCAAGCCCCGATCCTTGGTTAAACCGAAACATGCGGCGAGACGCAGGGCTATTGCTGCCCGAACGCCGGATCGGGCTTTCCGCCCACGATTATCAACAGGCGGCTGCCGCCAAAGAGGTTTGGATCAGCCGTGCCAAACGGTCCGCTGATTCTGAAACCGTATCATCTCGGTGGGTCAACAGATTGGTCAATTTGTTGGGTGGTTTGCCCGATCAAGACGGGCCAGCGGCATTGGCGCGAATGCGGGCAGATGGCGACGTCTGGCTTGCGCAATCGGCCGCACTTTCCATCCCCGATGCCCCCACTCCCAGCGCACACCGCCCGTCACCGCAGCCACCCATTGCCGCGCGGCCGACGTCAATTTCGGTCACGCAGGTCAAAACCCTGATCCGCGATCCCTATTCAATTTATGCGCGCAAAGTTTTGCGACTCAACCGGCTTGATCCGCTGACGCCACGCGTGGATGCGGCATTGCGCGGCATGATCGTGCATGAGGTTTTGGAAAATTTCGTGGTTCAAGGCATTGATGCATCCGCGCCGGATGCGCGCGAAGAACTGATGGAAATAGCCGAACAGATTCTCACCCGTGACTGCCCTTGGCCGACCATACGCGCACAATGGCTATCGCGGTTGGACCGTGTTGCAGATAGGTTCATCGTGGGTGAAATTGAGCGGCAATCTGTTGGTACCCCTGTGCTAGGCACAAAAGACGATAAACCGTTCGTAGAGCAAGATGGTAGGATCGCAGTTGGCACGACCAGCGTGGATCTGACTTGCAAGGCGGATCGCCTTGACCTGACGATCGAAGGGCTGGCAATTATCTATGACTATAAAACGGGGAGCGTCCCAACCAAAAACCAGCAGATCGCGTTTGATAAACAGCTTTTGCTTGAAGCAGCGATGATCGAACTTGGCGCGTTTAAAGCCGTGGGTCGTGTCGCTGCCGAAGGCGCCACATTCGTGGCCGTAAATACCGGTATGCGCGATGTTCCAGCCCCGCTAAAAGACCATCCCGCCATGCAGGTTTGGGAAGAATTGCAGACTCTATTACAGAAATATCAGCAAAAATCACGTGGCTACTCAGCCCGTATCGCGATGTTCTCGACTACGGATTTCAGTAACTATGACCACCTTTCACGCTTTGGTGAATGGGACACCAGCGACGATGCCGTGCCGGAGGATTTGACATGATCCGCGACAACGCGACCCAAGCCCAAGTCGACGCCGCCGACCCCTATGCGTCCACTTGGTTGTCGGCCAACGCAGGTTCCGGCAAAACTCGCGTTCTGACCGACCGCGTGGCGCGGTTATTATTTGAAGAGGTCGAGCCACAGAACATTCTGTGCCTGACATACACCAAGGCCGCCGCCGCCGAGATGCAAAACCGTCTCTTTGAGCGCTTAGGTAAATGGGCGATGATGCCCGACGCTGCGCTGCGTGTTGACCTGACTGATCTGGGTGTATCCGGCGCGATTGACGCAGGCCGCCTGCGAAACGCCAGACAGCTTTTCGCTCGTGCTATCGAGACCCCCGGCGGATTGAAAATACAAACAATCCACTCGTTTTGTTCGGGCGTCCTGCGACGGTTCCCGCTAGAGGCCGAGATCAGTCCGCAGTTCAAAGAAATCGAAGACACAACCGCGCGCGACCTGCGCGCCGATGTTGTTGACCGGATGGTTGAGGGGCCGGACGAACATGTCGTCACAGACCTGCTTCGCCACTTCACCGGTGCGGACCTCACCGACTTGACGGCTGAAATTTCGCGCAAACGTGCGCAATTCTTAGCCCCGCTAACAGATGATACCCTGCTTGCCGCCCTTAAGTTACCCGCGAACCTGAAACGCGGCGACTTGCCTTCATTGGCAATCAACGGGTCCGAATTTGGTTTGATCGAAGAGATCACGCAATGCTTTGGCGGGCAGTCAAAAACCTATGTGGATTTTGCCAAGGCGTTGCAGGCGCTGAACATCAAATCACCCGACAAGGCCGCTTACAGCACGGTCAGCAAGATGTTCCTGTATGCAAACAGCGCACAGTCCAAATCTGTCAATTTTCCGCAGAGAAATCACAAAAAGGCGGTTGAGGCCGCAGAGCCATTCATCGACGACTTACACCGTTGGATGGACCGTGTTGCGATTGCTAAAGATCACGAATGGGCACTGGACGCCGCCGATAAAACCCGCGCGCTTTATGCATTTGCACAAATATTCTTGCCCGCCTATGAGGCTGCAAAACTCGCCATGGGGATGCTCGATTTCGACGATTTGATCGGTAAAACCAAACAGCTTTTGACCGACCGCGATGTGGCCCAATGGGTGTTATTTCGACTTGATGGCGGAATCGACCATTTGTTGGTCGACGAAGCCCAAGACACCAGCCCAACGCAGTGGGCCGTTATCCGGCAGTTGACCCAAGAGTTCACCGCAGGCGACGGCGCTAAAAAGGATGCGGATCGTACGATATTTGTCGTCGGTGACCGCAAGCAATCGATCTATTCATTCCAAGGGGCAGCGCCAGAAGCCTTCGACGAGATGCGCCACCACTTTGATGAAGCCCTGTCGAACGTGGGCCGCCAGTTGATGAACCGCTCGCTGGATTATTCGTTCCGGTCGTCATTCGCTATTTTGCGCGTCGTTGATCAGACCTTCAGTGGGCCGCTGTCCTTTGGCATGGAAACAGACGCTGGGCACCTGGCATTTAAAGAAGACATGCCCGGCCGTGTTGATCTGTGGCCGGTTGAGGAAAAAGTCAAAGACGACGATGACCGTAAGTGGTTTGAACCCGTCGATATGCGCAGTGCGACCGACGAAAAAGTCGTGCTTGCTGGTAAGATCGCGGCGCAAATTCGCCATATGGTCGACCATGAAACCCTGCCCATAGAGATCGGCCGTTCTGGCGCATACAACCATCGCCTAATTACCGAAGGCGATGTCTTGATCCTCGTGCGTGGACGTAAAACTGGCCTGTTCGACGAGATTATTCGCGCTTGTAAGGCCGCTGATCTGCAAATCGCGGGGGCTGACCGTTTGCGTGTTGGTGCTGAATTGGCTGTGCGTGACCTCGCGGCGCTTCTCGCGTTTGTGGCTTTGCCAGAGGATGATTTGTCCTTGGCTGCGGCGCTACGATCACCGTTGTTTGGTTGGTCAGAACAGGACCTATTCACGCTGGCGCATCACCGTCCTGAAAAGGGTTTTCTGTGGACATCGATCCGCGAAACGCAAGATGGCACATCAACCAAAGCCATATTGGACGACCTGCGTGGCAAGGCCGATTTCATGCGTCCTTACGATTTAATAGAGCGCATTCTGACCCGCCATGACGGGCGGCGTAAATTGCTCGCGCGGCTTGGGACCGAGGCAGAGGATGGGATCGATGCGCTGCTATCGCAGGCCTTAAACTACGAATCCCTTGGGGTGCCGAGCCTGACCGGTTTTCTGGCTGCGATGGAAACTGATGACCTAGAGGTCAAACGCCAGATGGACAGCCAAAGCGACCGCATCCGTGTGATGACCGTGCATGGCGCCAAGGGGCTTGAGGCCCCAATCGTGTTCCTGCCTGACGCCGCGAAACGCGAAAACAAAGTACGCGATGATCTTTTGCCAACGGGTGATCACATAATTTGGAAAACGGGTTCAAAGGCATCAGCAGAAAGCGTCACCACGCTTAGCTCAAAAATCGCCGATGCTCAGTCAGAAGAAAACAAACGCCTGTTGTATGTCGCCATGACGCGCGCCGAAAAATGGTTGATCGTTGCGGCGGCGGGCGATGTTGGCGAAGAGATCGAAGACAGCTGGTACAACATGGTCGCCGACGCAATGACCCACAGCGGCGCGGCCCAAGACCAATCTGGTGAAATCGCCGTACAGCGGTTGTCGCATGAGCGCTGGCAATCCGGTGATCTGGAAACCAAGACCACTGCGACCGTTTCAAACGCGACGCCCATCCAGCTGACCCCGCTCCCTGAATGGCCTGTTTCACGCACCCTTTCGCCATCTGATCTTGGTGGGGCAAAGGTGCTATCTGGCGATCTAGGCGAGCTTGATGAAGACGATGCCAAGATGCGCGGCACCGCGATCCACTTGTTGCTTGAACACCTACCCAACATGCCCGTTGCGGACCGCCCCAAAACCGCCGCCGCATTACTCGCCACATTGGATGCGGGTGCAATCGCTGCCGACGTGCCTGCCGTTGTGGATGGTATTTTGACCGCCCCGCATCTAAGCCATCTTTGGGCATCCCCTGCATTAGCAGAAGTTGATTTCACCGCACAGGTCGGGGCCCACCGGTTCCATGGCTCAATCGACCGATTGCTGATTACGGATACCCATGTGCTGGCCGTTGATTACAAATCCAACCGGCTTGTGCCCAGCACTCCCGACCAAACACCCGAAGGACTATTGCGTCAAATGGGGGCGTATCAGGCGAGCCTTGCCAAAATATTCCCCGATCACACGATTGAGGTCGCAATCCTTTGGACACAAACCGCCCAATTGATGACTTTAGCCAATGAACTTACGTCAGACGCTCTCAACCGCGTGACAGTGTCTTGACCATCGCGCATACCGTTCATAAGTTCGGAACCTAATCATTTTCGCCAAGGAGAGCCCCAATGGCCACCGTAGCAGTCACAGACGCCACATTCGACGCCGAAGTCCGCCAGTCCGATATCCCAGTTGTTGTGGATTTTTGGGCAGAATGGTGTGGCCCATGCAAACAGATCGGCCCATCATTGGAAGAACTTTCCGCTGAAATGGAAGGCAAGGTTAAGATCGTCAAAGTAAACGTTGATGAAAACCCGAACTCTCCTGCTCAAATGGGCGTGCGCGGCATCCCTGCCCTGTTCTTGTTCAAAGACGGTGAAGTCGTATCCAACCAAGCGGGTGCTGCACCAAAAGCCGCCCTGCAAAAATGGATTAATGATTCACTTTGAATTGATCAAACTATGTGAAATCGGGCGCCCCAGTGGCGCCCTTTTTTATGTCCGCCTTGCCGATCCGCAGACGCATCGCCATATAGGATATGACAAACTTAAAAGGTGACCCCATGGCAAACGACGAATTCCCCGGCTGGCACGGCACCACAATTATTGGCGTGCGCAAAGGTGGCCGCGTTGTGATCGCGGGCGACGGGCAAGTCAGCCTTGGCCAAACCGTTATCAAGGGCACCGCGCGCAAGGTCCGCCGCCTAACCGCTGGTGGCGCAGATGTCATTGCCGGATTTGCGGGCTCCACCGCCGATGCGTTCACCCTGCTCGAACGGCTCGAGAAAAAGCTAGAGGCAACACCGGGTCAGTTGGCCCGCGCGTCAGTTGAGTTGGCCAAAGATTGGCGCACCGACAAATACCTGCAAAAGCTAGAGGCGATGTTGATCGTGTCCGACGGCACTGATCTTTACGTCATCACTGGTGCGGGCGATGTGCTTGAACCGGAACACGGTGTTGCGGCTATCGGATCGGGCGGAAATTTTGCCCTCGCAGCCGCGCGTGCCTTGATGGATAGCGATCTCGACGCCGAAGCAATTGCGCGCAAAGCCATGGCCATCGCATCTGACATTTGCGTCTACACCAACGGAAACCTGACCGTGGAAACGATTGAAGCATGATGGACCGCGATGATCTTCGTGCCGCTGTTGGGGCTGGAATTGTTACCGAGGCACAGGCCGCGTCATTGGCAAGCCTTGCCGATAGCCGCCGTGGCGCCCGCACTGATTTGGCCGTCGGCGATGAACCGTTCGAGCTGTTCAAAGGCTTCAACGAGGTATTCATCGTTGTCGGTTTGCTGATCCTTGCGATGGGTTGGGCTGGTGTTGTCGGCGTCGCCTACGCGGCTGAAATCACAAATCCGCAACAAGCAGCGATGCTTTACGGATCCGTCGGCGCGTTGATCATCTGGGCTATGTCCGAATATTTCATTCGCCGTCGCCGTATGGTTGGCCCTGCGATTGCTCTGTCGATCTTGTTCACAGGCAACGCAGCCATCGCGCTCACCGCCTATTTCGCGCAACCATTTATGGTCGCGCAGCAAGATTATGCGTCTTTGCCGCTGCCGTTCATCCTTGGAACTGCCGCGATTGGTGTATTTTGGTATCGGTTACGTGTACCCTTCGCGATGGCGATGATCGCTGTCGGATTTTTTATCGTGGCGATCCTGATGGCGGCCACGTCGCAAGGCACACCCCAAGACCCTAGCGATCTGTTCCTACTATCCGCAGGTGGGCCATTCGCATGGATCACGCTTGTTCTCGGCCTGTTGGTTTTCGCCGCCGCAATGGCATTTGATATGTCCGACCCCCACCGCGTGACCCGCAGAAGCGCAAATGGGTTCTGGCTGCACGTGGTCGCAGCCCCCGCATTGGTGAACACGCTCGCGCTGACCCTTTTGGATCGTGACGCACATTGGGCGCTGCTCGGTGTAATGCTGATCTTCGCGCTTGTGGCCATTGTCATCGACAGACGGTCATTCCTGATCGCAGCCATCGGATATATCGTGGCCTTAGCCAGCACCGTTTTCGACGGCGAAACCACCGCGCTGACCGTGCTGGTCCTTGGCATAATCCTGCTTCTTCTTGGTGCGTTCTGGGAAAAATTCCGTGCCCGCCTTTTGCGTCTGATGCCACGGTTTGTGCCGCTGCACAGGCTTCCTCCATCCAACATTTAAGGTGTGATATGACCGACCTGACCCCCCGAGAGATCGTATCCGAGCTCGACCGTTTTATCATTGGCCAAAACGACGCCAAACGCGCTGTCGCTGTGGCGCTGCGCAATCGTTGGCGGCGCAAGCAGCTTGGCGATGATCTGCGTGACGAAGTATACCCAAAGAACATCTTGATGATCGGACCCACTGGCGTTGGTAAAACCGAAATTTCCCGCCGCCTGGCTAAACTCGCCCGCGCGCCGTTCATCAAGATCGAAGCGACCAAATTCACCGAAGTCGGCTATGTCGGCCG
>Ga0075441_10000749_pt1 | contig 16276 bp, 15 predicted proteins | sample CoawatmetaG00DNA_FD_71582 | JGI IMG/M metagenome (GOLD analysis project Ga0075441, IMG submission 71582) | Marine microbial communities from the West Antarctic Peninsula - Coastal water metaG002-DNA | ecosystem: Environmental > Aquatic > Marine > Coastal | place: Atlantic Ocean: West Antarctic...
ATACGGCCGACTGGTAGACCACCATTTTTACGATTGGAAATAGCAAGGTCTAGTATACTAGATCCGGTACTAATCCACTCAGTCAAATCTGTAGGTGTTTCCTCAGAACCATCTAAAAAATATGCAACTTTATAACTTTTAAATTTCTTGTTGAGGGAATCTGCCAACAGACCTGCGAGGTCGTCATTTCTATCAATCTTAGCCATAAATAAAACTCCTATTAATCATTAAATAAATCATCAAAAGCAGCTGAAATATTATCAGTTTTTGTTACTTCTGAAGGTATTGATTGCGCTACAGGTTTGGTAGTAGCCATCGATGTTGTTGAATTGTCTTCACCACTTAGCCAGGCCTGCAATGCAGCTTTAAGATCTTCATAGGTACATTTGCGGTAGATATTAAAAATATCTTCCTGACCATTCATCACTTTATCTGCAATATTCTTATCCTCTGTAGCTGGAGTCTGATTGGGTTTAACCATGATAGTAGTCTTTGGGAATCTTTCACTTCCTTCTGGTGGTGTGAAAGTAACAACTATATCACGACCAGAATTTAGATCTGTAATATCACCATAATCTGGGTCAGCAATAAATTGTAGAAGTTCTTGGTAAACTTGTTTTCCAAATCCCCAGTATTTAACACCTTCAGATTCTTTTCCTCGAACAAGAACAGGAACGTAAGTTCTCATTTTAGGTTCTAATTTTTTACCAAGTTTCCAATCATCACTATTACCTGAGGATTTCAACTGCTCTGCAAATTCCACTACAGGATCTGTTTCGCCGAAGGTCATTGGTGATAGATAATTTTTTTTACCAAGATCATAATGGAAAAATAATTCCATAAATGGGTTATCTTTGTTTAACTGGTAAGGTACTATACGTACTTGATTTTTACCAGGTTCAGGCTTCCATAAGTTGGAAGTTCTGTTGTTTGTGTTTTGTAGTCCGTTTAATTTACTACGAATTGCGCTTAAGTCAATTGCCATTGAATTACTCCTTTAATTGTTAATAGTTACTTAAATATAATAAAAATATCCCAGATAAAAAAATTATCTGGTGGTTAAATGTCCGATACTTTTCATGTATTTCTGGACAGTTAATTCTTTTGCTTTTGCTTCTACCATAATATCTAGATGCAAGTCCCATGTACAAATTCTATCTTGGATATAATCAGAATGGGCTTGAGGTTTTATTTTAGGATTGGCCTCGTGTAATGCTTTAGATTCTGAATAATGCACACACTGCTTAATATTTTCTGGCCATGTTTTAGCCGCTAAATGTAGAGCAGCTTCTTCTGTTAAGTCGCCGGTACAAAACTTATGATGGTGGTAATCGAATACAATAGGTGTACCAATAACTTTATATATGTTATGATATAGATCTACTACAGAATACATAGATGCTTTATCGTCGTTTTCTACCGTTAGGCGAGATTGAGCACCAATTGATAGACGATTAAAGTTTTTGCAAAACCTATGCATTGCAGATGGTTTGTCGCCGTAAGCGCCACCTATATGTATATTAATTTTAGCATAGTGAGATCTAGGTAGGCCCATAAGATCCATAACTTCGGCGTGTTGATTTAGTTCATGGATAGAATTGTTTACTACAGATTCTGACTTAGATGCCAATACAACAAATTGTCCAGGATGAAAGGATAGTCGCTGACCATATGATTTGGCTAAGGTACCAGCGCCCTTTAATATGTTTGAAATTTTGGTGTAATCCGGTAGATCTGATAGCTTATACTCCGACATCCATGGAAATATGCCAGAGGACATACGGAATAGCTTGATACCATTTGCATGATTCCACTTTATGATTTCCACTAAATCTTTAGCATTAGCAAGAGCTAGCTCCGAAGCATAAGGTATACCCCTGGCCTGAAATGTCCGCTTTACCATTGTCCGACTGGTAAATATACCAGACTGCCGAAGTTGCGTATTAATGCACGCATATCCTAATTGTGATTCCATACTTTCTAATTTTTATATACTACTAATATAATCAATCTTTAGTCATTACAACGATGTATTGCGTTAGGTTTACGTTAATTATTTCCAGAATATTTGGACACAAATTATACCTGTTGCAAGTATTAATGATGTTGCTGTTTTGGTATTTATACCTTCACCCATAAAATACCATGTAAGTAAACAATAGGAAATCATACCTAATGAAAACCCTAGGAATCTACCAGGCCATAATTGACCATCGAAATGTTCTACAGCATATCTTGTTGCTATAATAAAAGCATAGGATATTATAGATCCACCGAATAAGGAAAGGATAATGGGATTTCGTTTAAACCAGGGCCATAGGAATTGACCATTTGTTTGGAACCAGATTAAGGTTTGGCCCGTAAGAAATAGGGCTGCTGATATTGCTAGTTTACTCATAGTTGTTAGTTTTTATTTGTTACATGCTAATATAAGAAATCTTTTCGACATAAAAAAATTATATGGGGGAAAATTTACGCCCCTCAATATTTTCCCAATATTGAGATTTCAAGATTTTTCTGGTACGTACACTATATCATGGACTTTTGTACTTATGCGCTTTAGACCTTCGTCGTTGGTTGTCAGTAGTGAATCCTGGTAATTTTCCCACTCCACTTTATAGGAGGTGTCAAGGATATTATTATTTACAAGTTTAATCAGGATATTTAATGCATTTATAGTATATAGGGTATTAGTCTGTTTTTTTCTATGTAATGATATTGTATGGTCCAACAGGTTGAAGTTTGATTCCGACTCTACGTTATAGGTACACATATATTCTTTATCATTATCTGCATTACTCAATATGAAAACCTTACCATATAGAACATTATGATTTGTTGTAATATCATTAACAGTTTTTGCTAGCTCTTTATCATAGGCAAACGTACAAAGTAATTGAGTTCTCATTTATATCATATCCTAGAATTTATTTATCAAAACACTTCTGCATATCGGGTGACCATTGTATAGTATTCGAAGTTTTCCCGGTTGCTCCATCCTTGGAACGATATCTTTTTTCACCAATAAACTTTCGATCAGTTTCATCTTCGGAATTGACTGCATAAATGTAGACTACTTTACCAGTTGTCATTGTCTTATCTGCATTCTGTACCAATTCCTCGTCAGTAACAACTGAAAATCTATTCTCGGCATCATCTAAACTATTAACTCCCAGGCATCCCTTAAGTCTTTCAGGAGTTACTGCTTTACCAGCCATCACCAATTGAGTATTTCTTTTTAGAATTTGCTTATAATCGTTAGTATTTTCAGGCTCTTTTATTTTATCCAAATGTAAGAAATCTATTGTCTCTTGGAAGCCTATTACATCTCCCATTGGTTTTTCCTTACCGGTTGACGTAGATCCTGTCAACTTGTTAAGTTTGTTTTGAGTCTTTTTTTGTAGAGATAATGCTTGTTCCCTAGCATTTGAAATGATCTTATTAGTATTTAAGCCATCAGGTATTTCGGAAGTTTGTTTTAGATGTTCTCTCTCATCTGTGGCCATTCTAGTAATGATTTTCAATCTATCTGATGATGATTTGCCTGTTTGAGCTTCTTCAAGTAATTTAACTAATAGTTCATCATGAGTTTTAACCTTGTAAAAACGCATTGCATTAGCAATATGATTATTCGTAGACTTTTCAACATAACCGGCTTCTTGATTTTTAAGGTGTTCTGAAAGTCTAGTCATATCCTTGGCAGCATACGTCGATAAAAACGCTGCTTCTTGGACAGATGCTTTCTTATAGCTCTTCTCTATTTTAGCACTTTGGTTTTTTGCTTCGGCTACTATATTTTTTGCTTCCTTAGCTACTACACTATCAACTCTTCCCGATGCTTCCAACTTAGAAATATTTTTAATCTGTTTTGTATAGTCATCATTTAATGTAGAATTACCTTGAAAATCTTTAAAGGTTTTCTTATCACTCCACCCATCATAAATTAGATTGCCATTTCCATCTTCAGTAATAACTGCCGTATCGGATGCATTTTCTCCGCCTCCAGAAGCAGCGATCCATTCTTGTATCACAGCCTTTGGCATTTCATATACTTGGCCATTATCGGTAATATATATTTTATTTGCAGATACAATCTTATCTTTTAGGTTTTCCAGGTCTGTAGCAGTTCCTCCAAAGGTGCTCATTTTAGTTTCTTTACCAAATCCTTTAGATTCTTGAGCTAGTTTAGCACCTTCTTTTGCTCTATTAGATTTTGTGAGTCCTGAACGAGCTGCTATAATAGAGGACCTGAATAGATTTCGCTCGTCTTTACTCTTTATAGTAGACGGTATTGTCCCCCTATCGTTTTGGGTTGGACTATCTACAGTTGTAGATTTTTGCTGCTTACCTAATTTAGTATCTTTTACTATTTCAAAAATTACAGATGCTAATTCAGATTCATCGAGGTCTGGATATTTCTCCGCAATTAGAGCTGCCTCATTGGACATATTCTCATTAAAGTTTGAACCAGCGTTTCCAGGGGCTACATAATCTGCACCCTTCTTATATCCATTTTTTAGTGCTGCTTCTGATGTCTCTGAATTCTGTAGTAATTTATTCCCAGGATATAGATCAGATACAATAGACTCTACTTTTTCTTTAATAGCTTCTTCTGAAGACTCTTTACTATCCATTTCTTGGTCAGCATCTGATCCTGGCTCAGGGTTGTCCAGCATGTGTTTGCTTTTTTTAGCTTGGTCTTCAGGACTTTCCTCAGAAGGTTGTCCATCAGACTCTTCTGATGATGCTTTTTCTTGCTCTGGTTCTTCTTTATCTTTAACGTCGGTAGGTACATCATCCGAGTCAACAGAAACTAATTTACCATCTTTGGTCTTATGAGTTGGTTCGCCACCTTTCTTAGGGCCATATGCAGTTCCACCTAGATGAACTAGACCTAGTTTTTCTGCTTCTTCTGCTGGTGTTCCTTCATTAAGGTTTTGGATATATTCTCTGATGAAATCCTCAGAATACTTGTGATCTCTTAAAACAGCTTCAAGTACTTGGATGTGATTTCGATTTTTAGGATCTGGCATTCCATCATTGACACGCCAAGCCCAATCTCTAATTAAAGCATTTATATTCATGATACATTTCCTTATATTATAAATATCATATTACAATTTCAAAGGCTTCATATCACCATAGTTCTTACCATACTTTGCCTTGGTTGGCATATCCATTAACTTGTGGATTTCACCAACAATATTCTTGCCATCGGCAGGAGATATATCAAATAGTAGGGAGTCATAGGTGTACAAAATCATTTTGGTTTTCTTATCTTTTAACAATTCTTGTATAGATAGTATTACTTCTATATTCTTTTCTGTTTCATAAGCTTGGATTAGATAGTTAAATAATTTTTGAGGATTCATTTCTTCATAATTTATTTTGTAGAACCTTCTTTTGAAGATAGGAGTTTCTATATAACCTTTACCATTATAAATATCCCACAATTCGAAAATGTAATTTTTTACACTTTTGAAGTAGTCTATATTTTCAAATTCTTTTGGGATGCCACCATATAAAACTCTGAAAGATATCCTCTTGGATTCCTCATATTCATCTTTGGTTAAACGATCCGAATCGAAATACATTTTACCTAAGTGGTCATGAACAGATTTCTCTGGGAAGTCATACCCTATAAGGTTGGCTATAAGTCTTAGGTGATAAGCATCGAAATCGAACTCTAGGAGCAATCCTGAATCGAATCTACTTACAAATCTATCTCTACTACCATCTTCTTTATTTAGTGCAGCGTAATTAATTCCCTGTTTAGTATTGGATGGTCTACCTGTTAATGTGTATGGATTATACTTACTATACTCCATGCCATCTTTAGTATATAATCCAGACTTTTCTATATATTCTAAAGCAGGTATAATCTTTTGCTTATAAACATCTTCGGTAGGTGAGCTACTCATCTTGGCAAAGACTCTTTGATATATAGTTTCCTGTTCTCTACGTTTATTTTCAGGTACTATCTTATATACATCAGGCCTATTCCAATATTTAGATTTAAAAAATTTAAACGCTGGCAACTCAATCGTATCTAGGTCAATGGTTTTACCATCATTAAGATAACTTCTTATCAATATTTCATCTACTAATCTCATAGGAGTAATATAATAAAAATAATTGACATAAGGAAATATTTAGGAGGTTAATTTAGCTAGGTCGGTGAAGTTTAATACAGTTGGAAGCTCCGGCATAGCTTCTTTGTGTCTATCTAAAGTCCGCCTATTTGTGTCGTAAACACCCGTAGTGGATATAGTACCGTCATCTGATACCACATCAAACTCAGGACCAGATATCTTCCAGTCAAAAGTTATGGCAGAATATATATTTTTAATAGGATTATCCTTTTTAGAATAATACTTAAACGAATTTTTATCAACTTCAAAGACATCTTTATTATGATTATTTCTTATAAAATATCTAGATATAAATGCTTTATCATAATCCTTAGATGTTGGTCTTGGTCTAAAATAGCCAGGAGCTCTAAGTTTTTTTCTAAAAGTTTTCTTCAGGTTTCTGAATACTGCTGCTTCTTGGGCTATGGCATAATCAACCAGATATATATATCCAGTTCCAGTAGCTTCTATCCCACCATAGAAATCACCATTCTTTTCAAAATAAAAACCGACATATTCATTACCAGTTTTATAATCTCTGAACTCACTGCCATGGGTATATCTTTGATCTATCATGATTTATCTACGACCCTTAAAACAGTTTGTATAGTAGTTTCCCAAGTACTAGCATTAATCTTATGTTCAATACCCTTTACCATAAATATAATATCTTTATACCTACTTGGGACTGGCTTTGCTTTTACCGAATGCCCCCAAAGGAATCCATTATAACCATCAAGAGAAAATCCTAAGTTTATTGGTAGTAGAGGTGGGTCTTGATTTTTTTCTATTACCTGACCTTCATTAAGCTTAGCTTTAATAGCTGCTTTAACTGCATTTATTGTCTCATCTTCTACACCTTCCATTAAATCATCAATAGCTTCCTTGAGGACTTCTTCAGGAGAATCTTTTTTATTATCTGTTGAAGCTTCATCAGGACCTTTACAAGGATCTGGCACTTCTTGGGTTAAATTATTCCAGGATTTTGTAGCATCAGAAAGACCTTTACCAAATAAGCTAAATTCATTACCTTCAGGTGCTGCATCGCCCTTCTTATTTGAACCATACATTATCTGAGCTTTTATAGAGTTAGGAACTTTTGTGTCTATATTAACACTTCTACATATAGAACTATTTCCAAATACATTTATTGTGTGTGAAGTTATTACTTTTTTACCTAAGGATTTAGAATCAATGATAGTCATTATACTAGCATTAGCTTCCAAAGGCATTGTTATCAAATCCCAATTATTTCCACAAGCTGAATTTATCCCTGATAGTACTTTCGATAAAAGCTCTTCCAAAGTATTGGACTCTTTTGCACATCTCTTTAGGAAGTATACATTCAAAAGAATATTACCCAACCAACCTTTATTATCTTCACCAGTATCAAAAGGAGCTTTTTCAGCATATCGATATAAGCCTGCAGTATTTGTAAAATCTTCTAGACCCTCTTTATAATTGAACATCTCCCATACAAATTGCCCTGGTAATAGGCATACGGTTGGATCTGCCGATGTGAATGAGTCTTTTAAATTGAGGATTTTAGTACCTCTACAATCTAATCTAGTTAAACATTTAATATTAGATCTTCTAAATCCTGATTGACAAGTTTCTATATCGCTTGGAAGTATATGAGATTTAGAATCTGTAGGAGATTTCTCCATTAAAGTTTTGTTAACAATTTCTTCTTCGAAATAAGACCATGAAATGTAAGGTTGCTCAACATTAAAAGAAGTAGCACCGAAGAATTTTTTGGTAGCGGACCACCAAGATTTGTCTGCAGCATTTTCTCTCTCCTCTTCGGTAGTTTCCTTATCCATCTTGATTGTAGTACCCAAAGGAACTCCACCAGCAGTTACTAATAATTTGCCAACTGGCATAACTTGACCAGTAACTATTTCATCTAAAGGTCTTTCCAAATCTGTTTGCTTCTTACAAGCTTCTTTATCTTCAGCATCTTTAGAAGTTTTACAACATATTTGATCCGTAGATTTATTAGTATCCTTAGACATCATCATTTCCGATGGTGTTACAAAAGTTGTTGAGCATGAATAAGAACCATCATCATTAAATGTCCAGCTAAAATTAGATACAACACCCTTTTCAGCACCGTAGCAACCATGTTCAGATTTCATTTTGGATTGTGCAGAACTAAAGAAATCAACAAACTCTTTTGAACAGCCATCATATCCAAGAGCACTAGAAACTCTGGAGCCATTTGGTTTTATACTCCAACCATATTCTAAAGCTACAGTTTTACCTAAGGACATAAATAATTTTTCAAGTTGATTTAATTGGGCTAGGTTCCAACACTTATAATTCACTACGATTTCTTTTAATGAACCCATAGAACCTTTATGTTTTACCGTTGCATCTAAAACTCCGGGAGATGGTGTATTACGACTGGTAGTATCGTAAAGATCCTCAAGGGTTTTTGCTGAACCCCCTGATAATACACTGTACTTTAATCTGCTACCGTCCACCAATACGTTTGATGTGAATCTCATCCATGGTATTTTAGAAGTATTCCATGGTTGATATTGACCGGGGCTTTTCATAGCATTTTCCCTGGCTGTTAAATGATCGCCATAGGGGAAATCTCTTAAAAATATAGGCATTATCTATCCTCTTGTAACTCTTGATATTCGCTTAATATCTTTGCAATGTCTGTTGGTATACGTATTTGTTTTGCAGGTGGTAGTATTAAACCAGAACCACCGAAGTTGTTAGCTACAGCAATTATCCACCATAGTGTTTGATCTCCATAATACTTATTCGCTAAAAGATCTAATCTATCGCCACTTCTTGTAATGATATATATATCTGTAACTGCTCGATCTATCTTAGGGAATATATTACTTTTATAAATTCTATTCTCATCTTTACTTTTAATTATCTTATGACTTTCATATCTAGGCATTTCTAAACTCCTCTATCTTTTGACCAAAGAATCTACTAGAATTTGTGAATAGATTGCCATCGACATTAGTTGCAAATTTATAGCTGAGGTTCAATTTTATTACCATCGGAAGCTGTGCTTCAGCAGTTTCTCCCTCAGCGCCAACACCGATGTCCCAAGGGAAGTCTTCTTCTATAGTAAATGTTATCTTTTCGATAACAACATTAACATCGTCATAAAGATCTCCTAAAGTAAATTTATTTAGAGGAGCAGTTGGAAGGCCTGATGAATCTATACTAGGTGAAGCCATTTTATATAGCTGATCCAGTTTATTATAATTGGCTTTTAATTCGTCTGGTGTAAATGCAGGAATAATAAGATCATGAGTCAGAGTTCTAGAAACTTTATCAAATGCGAATTGAGTAGCAGTTCTACCTGAATAGTTGACTTCGTTCCAATTGAATGAAGTATCATCACTTATAGAACCAAGACCATAAGCCCTGAACTTTAATATTCTTTCAGCATTATCTATCTTACCAGTTATAGAAAACTTGACAAAATCATTTAATTCAGGATCTTCTTCTGTTACTAATTTATCAGATTCACCTCTTTGATTTCCATAATCAACTAGACCATAAACACTATTTGCATTTGTTTCTGTATAGTCTTTTTTACCTGTATAGTCAATCAAGGTAGGTTCTTTAGAAGCTCTAATTATATCACCATACTCAAAACTTTTATAAGCAAAAATCCCTCTTGTTGGAGATGGGGATTTACCTTCAGCATCTGGTCCACCATCACCAAATGGGTGGGGGTAGCCCGGGCCTCCAGATTTTACCAAGTCATAAATGCCTTCTACAGCAGATGGATGTTCTGCTATCGCTTTATAAGATCCTTCTGGATTTTTCTTTATATAGGTATCATCACCATGAGAATATTGTATTTTAATTTTTTCAGAAGTGAAAGATGCTGGGAATCTAGATCTTCTTATTGTTGTTCTGCCTATACCAAATAAAGAATTAGGACCCATAAGACCAGATAGTTTTCTTATAGGTTCACCTTTGCCTCTATTCGCAAATCCAGCAAGCTTATCTAGTATTTCATTTACTTTAGCAATACCTTTAGGAACATTAAGTGGAGCAGCTGCTTTGTCAAATCTACCAGTACCTAGCTCTTTAGCTAGTCTTACCAATCTATTTGAAGTATTATTAGGATCTTCAGGGAATGGTGGATTATTATAAAATTTAACTGTATATTCGTAGTTAAATTCTGGCACATTTGCAAATCCTGCACCATGCCTATCCATGTGTAAGCCTATAGCATTAGCAGGAATTTGGCCTATAAAACTTAAAGGATTAAATATTCTATTGGGGTGTAGTCCGGCAGGAATTAGTGGTGGAAATTCACTCTTAGGGTTTGTTAGTTGGAGACCAAACTGCTTGGCCATAAATAGTAAACCGTTTGGTGAACCCATAAACTTAGCAACTCTTGCAGTATCCATGATAGGTGCGGTTATGAAGTTTATCTTACCCGATGGATTATCTTTACCTCTTTGAATTCCCCTTTGCATTAAAGGAGCTTTAAGCCATAGAGGAGTTTGAACATTATGGATTTCAGCTTCAGATCTAATATCTTTAAACTGGTTTTTACCTATATGTTTATGATAGTGGTCTGCTAACTTATTAGCAAAATCATTATCTTTTAAATCGCCAAATAATGCCATATTAAGATCCTAAAGGTCCTTGAGCTAGTGCTATAACATCACCAACTTTCTTGCCATCCATATTAATAGTTCCACCTTTACCAATAAGGTCAATCAAAGTATCTAATTTTTGTGCTATGATATTATCGCCACCATCTTTAGACTCACTACCACCACCATTCAATGACATACCAATAGCGGTTAAACCACCCAAAGCCAGAAGGACAGGAAGCATTGGTGCTAGTAGTAATAAACCTGCAGATAAAGCTATCAAGCCATAGCCCATGGCTACAAAGCCTGCTGCTGCCAATAACATCGAAGGAGCTAATGTGACTAGATTTGTCAATTGAGAAGTCATTGACCCCATCATATCAAAGCCTGTAGCCATTTCTTGTAGGGCTTTACCTAATACATATACTGATGCAGCAATAATCAGCATAGCTGCTGCACCCGTTAACATAAATGCACCTCCTGGTCCAGCCATCACCACACCTAATAGTGCTACTGCACCTACAAGAGCTAACATTGATACAACAGCCATTCCAACTGCTGACCAACTTACAGTCATAAATTCCTGTACAGCTTTACCAAATACAAATACCGCTGCTGCTACTAGAACTAATGCTGCTGCACCTGCAAGTAATTTTCCAGGTTTCATTTTTTCTATAGATTTTGTAAGACCACCACCTGTACCGGCACCTTTTTTACCACCTGAAATTGGTGTTTCAATTTTTGCGTCTTTTGCAGCCATTTTACCTAATAATTTATTTCTAGCCTTCTTTCCACCAAAACCTGCAAGGATTTGTTTTTCTGATAGTGCGGCTTTCTTTTTACCCATCATCCACATATAAGCTGCATGAGCTTTTTCTAATGGCCAAAATGCAATTTTTTTCATCATAGATAAATTTTCAGACTTGAATATACTTGCACCCATATTTGCAGTTGCAGCAAGCCAAGTAGAATTATTTTTTATTGTGGAACCGATACCCATCATAGTCTTAAGGGTTTTTTCACTAGTACTAGCTTCGATCAATCCCATTGCAACTTGTTTATCTCTGGAGTTAATCATGGAATTCATAACGCCTAATTCTACACCTGCAGCTTCTGCTAGGGATTTACGTTGCATTATGGACATGTTTTCCCATTCTGCTATACCGCCAACTTGTTCTAGAATTGCTTTTGTAGCTCCTAAGGTGTCTCCACTCATAGCTAATTGTCGGGCTTTATCAAATGAAATTTGTCGATTCAATAATACAGAAGCTTCCATTTCTTTTTCTATAGAAGATTCAACATCCAAAATTCCATTTAGCATAGATGATACATCACTTAGGGATATACCTAGCTTACCTGCTTGAACTGCTGTTTCAGCAAAATTCTTACCGCCATCTTGAGAAAAACCTGCCAGCAATTCTGTATTACCGGCCATATCCTTTATGACTTTACCTGGAGCTACATTAGCTGATATAGCCATTTCCTTAGCTGTTAACAACATATTGGAAGCTACATCAGTAGAATCTCCACTAATATTTTTAACAGCTTTTGTTAACTTGGCAGCTTCTGAATTGCTGATACCATAGGAATGAGCCATTGAAGCAATATTTTTTACTGCTCCACTAGTTATCTCACCAATATCACCAAGTTCATCGGATAATGCTCCTGCAGCTTCTGCAGAACCTTTGAAGCCAACGCCAAGCATCCATCCTGAGGAAACCGATGAAGCAAGCACGCCAGACATATTTGCAGTTTGGGTATATGCCAGTCCTGCAGATTTTTGCATGTCCAGGAATGAGTTGCCAATATCTTTTGCTTTATCAGCTGAAGCAACTAAGAATGCCCCTGTAGCTATTTTTGGATCATTAGCTATCTCTTTGAACTCTTGCCAACGATCTTTCCATTTTTGAGCTAATTTGTTAAGTTCTTCCTGTCTAGACTGTTGTCTTTGCATTAAACCAAGAGCTTCTTTTTTAGCCTTAACAATCTGATCTTGCATGACTAAACGTTCTTCTATGTACTCGTTAGTCTCTTTATTGATCTGCTTGATCTTGTCGTCTATAGACGTCTCAAGTTTGCTTGGTTTCTTTTTAGCCATTAGTTACCATATCTACGTTTTTGGATTTCTGCGAATTCTGCATCAAGCTCTGCAATTTTATTAACTAACTCTATAGCAGTCTTTCGACCTTGAGGACCACTTTTCGCTAATTGGTCTAAGCTTGATGCAAAGCTTTTATTATTAGCTCTATCTAAAACTTTTTTGATGTGATTAACAACTTTGTTGAAAAATCCTTCAGAAATCATGTCCACGTCAGGATTTGATTCTGCTTCCTTGATTATAATTTTTTTAAGTTGCTTACTTAATTCTAAATCTTTTTTCATGATGAGTCCTAATAAATGTATCTATACGCTTATAAATATCACTTATTAGAACTTTTAGCCCAAGAAGGTATGTTTGGTTGACCAGAAGATTGACCTTTTTTACTCTTATCCATAGCATCTTTTTCATGTTTCAATTGCTTAGATAATTCTTTGTAATAGAAAGTTCTTAGATATACTGGCATTTCATACAGGTCGGTATGAGTAAATGCTCCTTGAGAAAAGTATAACATCTCAAATAGTTGTTTATGCAGAATGGGCTTGTAATCAAGCCCCAGGCCAAAAAAATTGAACATTCATTGGCATCTGAATAGATGGTTCTTCGTGACCACAAGACTCACATTCAAAGAAAATTCCCATGTCTACATCAGGAGACATAGCCTCTATGTGCTTTCGGAATGCTAAAGAATCTCTAGATAAGAATTCATTTTCAACAAAATCTTTAATAGTCTTAGAATCTGCTGCACCATCAACAGACTGTATCATATGCTTCAATCTGCTAGTTAATTCATAAGTAACTCCATTGCCACCGAAGTTTTTCTTTTTCATTTGTTTCGCTTCTTCTTCTATTTTCTTTTCATCATTATGAGTAAGAATTTTGAAGGTTAGATCTCTTTTTGAAGCTGGTAGGTAGAAATCATATATTGGACCATTATCTAATAACGATTCATCGATTACTTTATTTTCTAAGGAAGCCAAATCTATAGATGATTTTTGTTTATTCTGACATGATGGGCATGACATCTCTACAGGATAATCAGCACCATAGCCCAATATTCTTGCAGCAACCATAATCGCATTCTTATCACCTATACATAAATCACCATAATTAACTGATTTGCCCTCACCATTGCTAATAATCAATGCTCTTAAAAGAGTGTCAATTACAATTCCTTTTTGGATTAGATTTGACGATGTTAGAATATCTTCTTCTTTTGCAGTCATATATTTCATCTCAACTCTTCCTGAACTCAATGAACTACCTGGCGGGTATAAACGACCTTTACTTGGTAAGTCAATAATTTCTGTTGGGAATTTCGATTTCTTAACTGATTCTATATTAGATTCAGCGGTAACTTTTGCTTTTAATTCTTCTGTACTCAGGGACTTACCTGGGTAATCTTCTGTAACTTTATTTGACATAATAACTCCTTTAAGTTTTGTATATATAAATATATGTCAACAAAAAAAACTCCCATTTCTGGGAGCTTAATATTACTGGTCGAATATTAGTATTGTAATATTGCTTTGTCGAATCTTAAATCAAGAGTGATTAGTAATGGAGTACCATCTTCTTCCCAACTAATTTCACCGAATTGAGCATTAGTTATCCAAGCTCCTTTCAATTGCCACTCTTCAACTTTATCACCCACAGGACCTAACATATTAATAGTAATGTCCTTTTTGTAGAAATCAGCATAACCATCACGGCCAGTTACTGTTTCGTGGTGTAAACGTACCCATTCCATAACTGATTGTGCAGCTGAAGGTACGATCGGATCATATAGTTCAATGCCAGTCATAGCATCCCATTCACTACGACCTTTAATCCATCTTTGTGAATTCATATGCTTCAATTGGGTTTCCCCATTCTTAAATGTAGGTCGTTGGGCCTTTCTTATAAGATATGAAGGGATTCCATCAACATACATAATGAATCTATTCGCAACCTTTGGTTCGAAAGAATTGTACATCATTTCTGTTGGGTCTATTAAATTTGCCATTTACTCATTCTCCTTTATTATAAATATCTTAGTCTTCAAAAGTTGCGCCAGTTGGCATGATATTAAAGTCTACGACAATAAATTCTGCTGCTTTAGCAGGTTGTAGGTATATCTCACCCTTCATTATATTTCTGTCAATAATATCTGGTGTATTGTTCGATTCATCCATTACAACTTTAAATGCATATAGACCATTTTTCTCTTGCACAGATTCCATATATGGATTTACTGATGCTAGGAATCGGTTTCTAGTTGATGCTGTGTTGTTTTCAAATACTAGGTATCTGGATGTACTTGCAATAAACTTTTTAAGGTTAATTAATAATCTTCTTACATTAACTCTATCTAATGCAGAAGCTTTTCTTTGTAGTGTTTTTTGTCCCCATGCACAAACACCTTCACCAGGGAATGTTGCTAAAGGATTGATAGCTGCTTCATAAAGAGTATCTCTATTAGCATGAGTTAACTTACGTTCTGCTTGGATTGCTGAACTAAGTCCACCACGGTTTAATCCTGCTGGTGCGTACCACTCATGTGAAACTTTATCATTAAATGCAATTACACCTGGCATCAATGTTGAAGCTGGTACCCATACATATCTACCATTAGCTGAGGTTTGAACCCAAGGCCAATACATAGCTGCATAAGATGTATCTTCATTTCCACCTTGTGTAACGGCGTTTTGTATAGTTTTATCATGACCAACTGGATCTACAATAGCAAAACAATCACCTCTACCTTCACAAGTAGTGATTAATTTGTTACAAAGTGTTCCATGATCTGCATTATTTATACCTGGTGCCCATAAAAGGTTTATATCGTAATCGTCTTGGTTACCCAATAAATCAAAAGCATAACCATATTGGTCCGACCCTGATGTTCCCGCTCCTAAACCCTGGAAGTTTGTTGAGGAAATATCACCAAACATCAATTTAGCACCTGATGCTTCATTACCATTTGCTCCACCTGCGAAGGTTCCTGAGGTTGCAGCTATGGGTAAACTACCAGATGCATCGGTATCTCTTACACTTCCATTCGAATCTAAATAGTCGATAGTATCAGCTACAGAACTAACATAAATATATCTAGATTGGTTAGGATAGTTACCAGTTGGTTGTAAATATGTACCATCTGTAGTAACCAATGCGTTCTTTTGATCTCCAATTCTTTTTGCAATATAATTACTAGAATTTGGATCCAATGAAAGATCGCTATGTGTTTCAAGGATTACTTTGTGCTTTGATGAATCATCTCCACGACGAATTAATAGGGTAAAAGTACCTTTTGAATTATTTACGGTGGAAATTTCCCATCTAAGATTGTCTTTAGTACCAGTTGTAGATAGTACATTATTAGCACCTTCGTCACCAGCACTATTCTGAGTTGCCCCATCTGCTATAGTATTTAAAGTAAATGAACTACCAGTTTCATCTGATTGTGTTACATT
>Ga0075441_10000750_pt1 | contig 16262 bp, 15 predicted proteins | sample CoawatmetaG00DNA_FD_71582 | JGI IMG/M metagenome (GOLD analysis project Ga0075441, IMG submission 71582) | Marine microbial communities from the West Antarctic Peninsula - Coastal water metaG002-DNA | ecosystem: Environmental > Aquatic > Marine > Coastal | place: Atlantic Ocean: West Antarctic...
ATTGGGGCCCCTTAAAATAGTGATCAATTCGGGCAACGGCGCCGCCGGCCCAACGGCCGACGCGATTATCGATGCGCTTGGCGGGTGTGGCGCGCCAATTGAATTCATTCGCGTCCACCACACTCCCGACAGCAGCTTCCCACACGGCATTCCGAACCCACTGCTGCCTGAAAATCATGCGGCGACGGCTGATGTCGTGGTCCGCGAGGGCGCGGACATGGGGGTGGCATTTGACGGCGACTTTGACCGCTGCTTCTTCTTCGACGGGTCGGGGCAATTCGTGCCGGGCGAATATGTCGTGGGCCTGCTAGCTGCAATTTTTCTGGAGAGGGAGGCGGCAAGCAAAATCGTCCACGACCCACGCGTGATATGGAACACGCAGGACATTGTCGCGCGCGGTGGCGGCGTCGCAGTCCAGTCCAGGACGGGGCACGCCTTCATCAAGCAGACGATGCGCGCGCACGGGGCGATTTACGGCGGCGAGATGTCGGCGCACCACTACTTCCGCGACTTTGCGTACTGCGACAGTGGGATGGTTCCCTGGCTCATAGTGGCTGAGCTTGTGTCGCAATCCGGCCGCGCGCTTGGGGACTGGGTCGGGGATCGGTTTGTGGCCTTCCCGAGCTCGGGCGAGATTAACTTCCGCGTCGCGGACGCGGGGAGTGCGATCGAGAGGGTCCTGGCCGCCTACGAGCCAGCCGCACAATCCGTTGACACGACGGACGGCGTGAGCCTGACGTTCCAGGATTGGCGGTTTAATTTGCGTCGCTCTAATACTGAGCCCCTGGTGCGGCTTAACGTTGAGGGGCGCGGCGGGGCAGCTTCGCTTGCGGCCAAGGTTGAGGCTATTGCAGTTTTGCTTGGCGGGACACGGACTTGAATACTCCGATAATGGGGCTATGGACGTTGTCGTTGTATTGTCTCATCATTGATCACATAAAAAGACCGATCAGAGTGTATAAGCGAAAACTCAAACTCATTTAAGGTATTGGGTCAAAATCTGCTCAGGGATACACAGAAGCCAAAAAAATTAATTGAAAAATTGAAGGTTGTCGAGGAAACTGTTAGAAATATTTCCGCAAATCATTTTTTCACGATTAATGGTAATTAACAAGCTTAAATAAAGTGTTACAGAGCCAAGAATCAAAAAATTGCGTAAGAATAAGTGGGGTTGCTTGGTATTAATAAAGTGGCCAATGCGAACTAAGATCTCACTGAAAAATCAAATCAACAATAAGTAAAGAAAGAGATGTCGAAATGACACAGTTTAACTACCTGCTGAACAAAATTTTAGAAACCGAAATAGACAAAGAACCCTTTGAACACATTATAATTGATGATTTTTTTAATGCAGAACATTTTGAAAAAATCCAAAAAAGCGAACAAATCAAATTAAAAGAGCAACAAAGTAATAAAGATTTGTTGCTAAATCTAGCTAAATGTGGGTTTCGCGCGATACCATTTCCTGGTTCAATCACAAACGAAAAAGAGTATCTAAAATTTTTAACAGACGGAAAGTACAAACGCTCCAACATCAAAGGCTATGGAACAGATGTAATAGAAGGGTATGGGATAACATATCGTTTGAAAAAAATAGAAGATACTTTTCTCATTGATTTGATGAATTTTTTTGAGAGCAAAAGCTGGTTGGACGCGATAGCTGATAAGTTCATGGTAACCGATTCAACATCGTATGAGGGTGGGATACAAAAAAACCTAAAAGGGTATGAAATTTCACCTCATCCAGATACTTCCCGCAAAGCACTAACATGGATGGTCAACATCTACACTAATTCTGGTGATGTTACAAACTTAGACATGCATACGCATCTGTGCGAGTTCAAACCGCCATACGATTATATCGAAAAATTTTGGGCAAATAATGATGTCGACCCATGCTGGGTTCCTTGGGACTGGGCAAATACAGTTAAGAAGACAAATACGAACAATAGCATATCAATATTTAGGCCAAGTACTGACACTTTGCACGCGGTTAGGGTAAATGAAGATCATTTGATTGATCAAAGAAATCAAATTTATGGTAATCTTTGGTATGATAAGCCAAAAAAACGATCAAACTTACGTTGGCAAGATCTTGATCTGCTGACAAAAACACGAGCGAAAAAACGTTTTTTTAATGCATTTTAAGGTGATACGATATGAACCATTATCAAAAGCTTCTTTCCACGAATGGATACGTCAAGATTAAATCATCATTGCCTAGAGAAAAAATATTAAAAATAAAAGAAAAACTTTGTAATCAAAGTCACAGTCAACGCGTTCGCCAAGTTTCGGATTTAATCGGAGACCCTGATATTCAGCTTATTCTCAATGACAAGAAACTAATTGAGGTGTTGCAAGCTATATACGAGAAACCAGTATTTTATCCAAATTTACAGACGCAGTTTAACTCGTTCACACAAAAGTCAAGCTATAAACGTCGCTTTGGTCTACACATAGATGGAGCCAATGAACTTAGACTACAAAGTGATGGGTTTAGCAAACAGACGCCCACTTGGACTAATGTTGGATTTTACTTTCAGGATGCTTATAACGAAGGCTTTGGCGGCGGAATTTGTGGTAGCACTCCACTTTACAAGTTTATAAAATTATTATTTAGATTGCCGTATGGCTTAAAATTTGCTGAGAAAGTTTTACAATTAGCGAAAAAGGTTTTGCCAGACAAATTTCTTCCAGAACTTAAAACAGATATCGGCGAATTCGTAATTTTTGACAACCGATTTCCACACGCTTCCTCAGTGGGTAACAAAATTAAGGATTTACTCAGTACAAAGCAAAAAACAAAGCAAACTTTTCTATCAAACATGCCGAAAGAAAATAATAAGTTGGTATTATATGTCTTTAGCGGCGAGCAAAGTTTTGCTAAAAATGTGATGGAATTTAACTTTAAAGCATCAGTAAAGGATTATGTTGAAAAAGGTGATTTTGATTATAGTAAAGTAATGGAGTTTGATACCCGATCATATAACGAATTATACAAAATTCCATTCATTACTAAAAAAAATAATGAGTTTAGGTGATGCAAAAAAAAATATTACAAATTGGAAAATTTTTTCCACCCGATTGGGGTGGTATTGAAACTGCTACCGTTGGAAATATTGAAGTATTTGAAGAAATAAAAGGATGGCATCTAGATACAATAGTCCACAGTAACCGTGAAATTATTAAATCGAGTCAGTCAGTTTTAGGGTTCAAATTTAGATTGATTGGCAACATCCCAGTTAGTTATGATTTGCTGAAATTCGTTAAACGAAAGATGGCAGATTACAGCTGTGTAATCGTTCATGTACCAAACCCAATTCCTTTAGTTCTAGCGGTATTAAAGAAAAAGGATCAAAAGTTTTGTCTGTATTGGCACGCGCCAATTTCGAAAAAAGGGGTGTTCGCAACCTTCCTGTATAATTTTTTTACACGTGTTTTTTATCGTCATTTCGATTACATTCTACTGCCAACAACAGCCCACATTGAAACACTACCTAGCTATCTAAAAAATAAAGAAAAATATATTGTGGACCTCTATTCAACAACAGAACTTAAAGAACAAGCGACACACATAAGTAACATACAAAGCACTTCAAATGCAGATGTCAAAAACCCTTATTTCGTTTGCACTGGACGTTTTGTAGAATATAAAGGCTTTGATGTTGCTATTGCCGCTTTCAGTGTTTTTCTGAAAAAATACCCTGAAGTTCAGTTGGTAATGATCGGTTCAGGTATTGAGTTTGAAAAATATAAGACGATGATTCAAAAACTAGGCATTCAAGGATCAGTTGTTTTTTTTGATAATCTATCAAATTACGCGAAAATCAAAAAAATTTCAGAAGCGATATGCTTGCTAATGCCTTCAACTACAAATCAAGAAATGTATGGACTGGCGCAAATAGAAGCGTTCGCGAGTGGAACGCCTGTAATTACGACCAATCTTAAACATTCAGGCGTTCCTATAGTTGCGAACGCTTCTGGTGGTGCAATCATTGTCTCTCCGTCATCGGTGACTCAATTAACAGAGGCTATGGAGGAAATTTATAAAAACGACAGCTTTCGTCAAAACCTCAGTAAAAAATCAAAAAAATATTTTGATCAGGCACAAGCCGTAAAAAGTATCGCCGACCAGTTCGAAGCTTTTTTGGTAAAAGTTGCAGATTGATGAAAGTACTTCTATTCACTAATGAGTTAAAGCTAGGCGGCTCAGAGCTCGTGGCAATACTCGAAGCAAATGGTCTTGTAAAACGGGAAATAGAAACAAAAATAATAGCTGCGAAAGGTCGCCCAAATAAGGTGCTGGAGCAACAGCACTCCATCCAAGGTATCGTATCATATTGCAATTTTCCAAAGCTGAGGCTGAAAAATTATAAAAAGATACGTTCGAGATTAGAAAATTTAGTGAGTGTTGTTAAAGATTTTTCGCCAGATCTAATTCATTCACATGGTGAAGTGCCTGATATATTTACTTTGTATTTGAAGTTCCGCCTTAAAAAATATAAATTTATAAAATACTTACGTACATCCCACAATGAGCGATACTTCTCTCTTAAATACGGATACATACTAGAGAGAATTTTTAACTTTTTCTTCAATCATATTATCGTAATATCCCAACGTACAGAAAAGTTGAACGGTAAAAAGAAATGTTCGTTAATTCTGAACCCTGTCAGGTTAAGCAGCGCTGCAATACATAGACAGCAACCTAAAGAGATAAAAGTATTTGGAATTATCGGAAGGCTATCTGCGCAAAAAAATCAAGTAAATTTCTTGCAAGATTTTGCGAAAAATGTTGGGCCAGAATGGAATGGTCAAATAAAGTTATATGGCTTTGATAAATCACAATTTTCAAAGTTGGAAGTTCCAAAATATTTCTGGAAAAATATACAGATCAATGGATTTCTTTCAGACGTCGACAAATTATACGATAGCGTTGAAGCTATTATTATACCCTCCATTTACGAGGGTATGTCGACAGTAATGATAGAGGCATTATCACGAGATAAATTTGTCTTTTCAACTAACGTTTCTGGTGTGAAAGATCTTGAACTCATAACAAGTAAACTGAAAGTTTTCACTAATAGCGTTGATTTGCAAAATAAGATCGACGCTACAATTCAATGTAGATCTAAAACAGAACCAAGTGTTCTTGTTGAAATGTTTGATCCATCTGTTCATGTCAAAAATTTGGTTAGGTTATATAGAGAATTATGAATATTAACTACGCAAACATAAAGAAATATAGCGGTGACCTTTTAACACATGGTGTTGGTTTTGATGTTAAAAAGCCAACCTTCTTGAATCTATCTGTGTCGAATAGGTGTAATGCGAAATGTGAAATGTGCGACATTTGGAAACATCCGAGTGATGACTTCACTATCGAAGAATTGCAAAATTACCTCGAAAACGTTTACCTAACAGATATTCGAAACTTTGGTATAACTGGTGGTGAGCCGTTTTTAAGACAAGACCTGCCACTCATCGTTGAAAAAGCTGTCAAATATTTACCTCTTTTGACAGTAATAGGCATTACTACGAACGGTTTTAATACTGAACGGATAAAAAGAACGCTTCCCAAGATGCTTGCATTGAAGCCAAAGAAGGTCGCTTTGAGAATAACTGTGTCACTTGATGGTATTGGAGAAACACATAATCTGACACGTGGCGTTCCCGATGTTTTCCAAAAAGTAATCAAGACAATCGATTATCTCAAAACTACATTTCAAAACGTTGAAAATTGTGTAGTAGACTTGGCTTGTACAATTACTACAGCAAATAGCGACTATGATAAGCTGAATGAGCTGAATGAATATGCGTCTAAACGTGAGCTACCAATTATTTATCGACTAGCTGTCGATGTGGATAGAATTTTCAACAAGGAGCTAATTAAGTCGTTTGGTGCGCATTCGCTTAATTTTAGGTCTGAAGATGTTCAAAAGTTCCTTGAAGAAAGGGTGGTGGAGCAGAAATACGGATTAAGAGCCGCATATTATAAAATGATGCTCGATTATGTTAATAACCCAAAAGCAATCCGTTCAATATCATGTAAAGAAAAACGTGATGGGGTGATGATCGACTCAAATGGTGATATTTATGTTTGTTCGGTATCCGGAAAGAAAATTGGCAACCTTGCTAAAAATAACGCGGATGAGTTAATTGGAAACGCACGTATAAGCAGAAAAGAAGTACGTAACAATACCTGTGCTGGATGTTTTCACGATCACATGTCACATGTACCGTTAAAAATGATATTACCAATCCTTTACAATAAAATTTCAACGCAGTGAAATTTTTCCAAGTAATTATTGTTTTGACCTTAGTTGTCGGATTGGCACGTGACTTTATTATTCACTCAAACCCAGATGACTTGGTTAATATTGTGTATTCACTGTTTGCTGTTGAATTAGCAGTAGACTTCGTATTGCGTCTTTTAAACACCAGATCATTTAATTGGAATTATAAAATAAGCCCACTTTATTCACTTTCAGCAATTTTCTTATTTGTGATATTTGGCCTTTGTATAACATTACTTATGCTTGGCACTAATTACATATATCAATTGGAGCTTAATCCGATATTACTTTTGACGATTCCGTTTTGGTCGCTAGGTAAATTTTTAAATCAAGCCTTTATTCTGAATGAACTCTTTGTAATGGCAGCTATGATTGATTTCCTGAGGGCGTTAGGATTAGTATTTGCGGTAGCTTGGCTGTCCTACGAGTTAGCTAGTTTTACTGTAGCTACATATTCATTAATTTCATTATTTATTTTCTTTATCTTTGTTAGGGTGAATGATGTAGGCTATAAGACAACGTTAGAAACCCTAAAGACTGTTTTATTGGTTGACTTTAAAATACTAATTCAAGGGATTCTTATTACCATTATCTACATATTTGATAAATCTATTTTGAACTTGGATAATAGTGAAACTTTGTTCCTTATACTTCTACTGAAGATTTGTTTTATTCTCAATTCACTTTTGAATAGGGGGTATTTACACCCTTTTCATGTAAAGTTAACAAACAAAAAATTATGTAACGATAGTATAAATGCTGTCAAGCGCTTGACAGCAATTTATTCTGCGCTGTCAGGATTTGGGGTGTGGGTTTTCTTTACTTGTGTTATAAGATTTCTACCACTTGATTTAACGTTAAGCCCTCTGGCAATCGCGTTAGCATCATTTTTTACTATATTGTTTGTATTCCGAGAATATTCAATAAGGATGTTAATATTGGAACACAAAACCTCTAAACTTGGTAATTTAGGAATTTTATATGCTTTGTGTTTAGCTGCCCTGTTAGGCTTCTTTCCCTCTGTTGGATTGGAAGCATATCTCATCGCCAATATCATTTTTTTGATGGCTTACATAATGTTAACAAAGACGCTTTCAAAATATGCTTAATAATATAAAAATGCTAATTAGAAGTTTTTATCTCCTAATTACACTGATTGTTAAACCGCCTTCGACATCAGACGTAATTAAAAAAAATAGAATCATAATTTATGGCTGGTATGGAACAGAAACTTTAGGCGACAAGCTTATTTTGCTTGGCATTTTGAAAAAGCTTGTCCATAAGAAGAGAACTGTTCAAATTTGTTCGATAGATCCGAATTTTACAAAAAGCACATTATTAGAGTTAACTGATCTGGCTTTTGTAAGTGACGCTAATTTTATCATAGAAAATGTTGAAATTGTATCAGAACAGTCCTTACTTCGTGTAAATAAGACAGATACTCTTGTTTTGGGAGGCGGCCCACTTATGGATGATCCGCGGCTTCTTTTTTGGGCTCTGATAAATATTATTGCAAAGATGCGTGGTGCGACACGGGTAATTTGGGGGTGTGGTGTAGGGCCAGTTAGAATGAAATTTTGTAGCCTTTTAATAGGAAAGTTATTATCTTTACAAAATGCAGTTGTTCTTCGCCCGTCTCATGACCTTGAACATAAAATGCAGTTTATAAAGTATGACCTTGCCTTGTGCCCAAGCTTTTTATGTCAAAGTGAGCTGCAAGAATATGTGAAAGAGGATCATGTTCAAAGAGGGGTTGCAATTAATCTGCGTTTTCTTCCTCGCTCTTATGTTCCTCACGAGAGTAATGCGTTTGCGTACAATAGATCTTTTCTTGCAGGCATGGTAAATTTTTTGCGGTCAAACATTTCGTTGAACGAACTTACTTTTTTTTCAACTCATGAAATTGATTGGAAACCCGATAGTAAAGCTGCGTCAGAAGTTTGCAGTGAGCTCGGGATCATTAGTAACTGCAGTACGTCGTTATACGATGTAATCAGCAATATTCGATTGGCTGAGTATGTTATTGCTACGCGATATCATGGTTTCGTTATTGGCTTACTACTTGATCGTAAAAGTATTGGGGTTGATTATACGCCTGGAGGAGGGAAGTTGAGCGCATTATGCCAATATCTCAAGATTGAAAAGCACGTAGTTCGTATCGAAAATGTAATATCCAATGAAGTAGAGTTCGATTCTACAAATATTAGCTCAGTTAATTTAGCAACCTATTTAGACACTTCGAGTAAAACTTATGATGCATTGGCTGCAAAATTATGAAGCAAAAATATTGTATCATTTTTGATTATTCTAATAATAACGGAGGAGCTACACACGTTGCCAAAGAAGAAATGATGCTGCTGCGTACATTGGGGCACGATGTCACTTTCATTTCTGCAGATGGACAAACGCAGTTTGTTTTTGTTTTAAATATTCTGGTGAGTAATCTTAGAATTTTTTATTATTTTTTATTTTCACGTAGAAATTTTATAATACACACGTTTTCCTTTTTTCCAATTGTGTTACTTTTTTCTATTATCCGCCCAAAGAGATTCTTATTCGTTATTCATGATTACTTGACTATTTGCCCATCAAAGGCGCGATATAATTTTGTAAAACAAGATATATGTAAAATCAAGGGAGCGTCTTTTTCTTGCCTTAAGCATGATTGTGGTTATTCGAGAAAGAAAAAATTTATCCATTCTTTGTTTACTGCGTTTTTTCGATTTTTTTGTGAGTTGCGCGGCCTTAAAATCCGAACACTATCAACCAAATCGTCGCAATTGCTAGAGCAGCACCTCGGCATAGTTAGCACTGTTATTCCAAACTTATATGTTTGGGGGTCGTCACAAAAACAAAGTACATCTAAGCTCTTTGATAATAAAGTCCCCTTTATTGTATTTGCAGGGAGGCCCACGGAAGACAAGGGCTATGATAGATTTAGGAATATGCAGTCAAATAAATATCATAAAGTGCATGTTGGGGCTCACGGCATTAACACCGTTTCAGACACATATCTCGGATGGTTGGATCCGGAACAAGTTAAATTAATTGTTTCAAGAGCCGCTGTCATTATATACCCAGCGCGCCAAATCGATTGCGATCCTTTAATTTTGCAACTAGCTCTTGAATACAAAATACCAATCGTCGTCGACGAGAAAAATGCTGCTGCAAATACAGTGCATAAATTTTATGGTAAAAATTGTGTCGTCTCTAATTGGAATAATTTTTGTATAGATTCCATGCATTCTTATTTTAGTGATAGCCTTAATTATTCTCATATAGATATTGAAGAAATCAATAAGTTTTATCTTGATGTATTTGCTTAGAAAATTAGTTTATCATTTTTTTTTGATGTTTCCGGCGTTTCTTGCAGTTGGAAATTCTCAATTGCCTTTATGGCCTGTACTTGTTTTTTTTAATTTTTCGAGTTTAAGGTTTCTACGGCAAGATATCTTTTTTATATTTTTTATCTTATTATTTTACATCAGCAGTATCCTGGCTGAGGTAATTTTACAGCCCGCTTCGTTAATAAATGTTTTTTATTATCTTAAGCAGTTCCTGGTTCTTCTCGTGGCAGTCATTGTGTCGCGTCAATTGAATTTAAATTCAATGCATTTTGCACTATTTTATGCATGTGTTTTTTCCTTAATCGTTGGTGTTTTGGAATTTCTCACCCCTGGTTTGTGCGAATATTTTTCATATGTGAATGCGGTTCGACCTTGTTCTGGCATAAGAGTATCAGCTTTTTATAATGAACCTTCTCACATTGCCTTTTTGTTTTTTACCTTTTATATTTATTCTCATTTTTTTGGTTTCACAAAGTTAGGCTTCTTTGTATTTATTTGTGCAAGTATTGTTTTCTTTTCTATGACGTTCATTACCTTGATCACCTTTATATTGATTTATAAATTACTTCGTAATAAATCTGGCGCTACAGTATTCTTAGTAATTTTTTCTTATTATACCTTTTTTTCATTATCGTATCTGGTGCTCCGTGAGTATGATTTCTTGCCGGTACAACAGTCATGGGACAAAAGAAATTTATTTTTCGTCAATTCTTTTTTTAGCCTTGATCACATACTCCTGTATCCGTTTTTTTCAGGTAGAACATTTTTGTACGATAGTTTTTTTTATTCGCTGGTCAGCAACAACTTTGAGATCCGTCAGATTTCTGATGTGGATATTGTCTATAGCCTGAGTCTCTTGGGAGGTATTTTTTGGTCTGTTGGGCCTCTAATCATGCTTTGGTTGTTTCTAAAGCTTCTTCGGTCAACAAGTTTATTTGGCCTGTGCGTAAGCTCGTTACTCCTTGGGTTTCCGGTATCGTTGTTTGTGATCGCTGCGCTACTTTCTGTTAATAGGTTTCCTAGGGATTAAATGTAATTGAAAAGATTGTGAGCCATCAATAAACAGAATTTTAAAAGAGGATCTATCATTGCAATTAAATAGGATGGTCGCTCGCGAAAACTGTTGGATATTTGGCAAAAGTAAGATTGACCTCTTGCATCGAGTTTAAGTAGATCCTTGTTCACAACTACATTTAATACATAATTAATATTTCGTCCTTTTGAGTTTAAAGAAAGTTTCGATATGAACGATATTATACATCCGGTTCTACTGTGTGGCGGCTCCGGTACACGTCTGTGGCCTCTTTCCCGTAAGTCATATCCAAAGCAGTTTGTAAAATTAGTTGGCGAAAAGAGCCTCTTTCAGTCCTCCGCAATACGCTTGTCGGGTCCTGGCTTCGGGGGGACCTCAGTTGTGACGGGCTCCGACTTCCGCTTCATAGTGGCTGAGCAACTAAAAGCAGTTGAAATAGTGCCGCGAGATATTCTAATTGAGCCCTCGGCCCGTAACACGGCTGCGGCAATTTGCGCGGCCGCGGTCGCGCTTGAAGCCAAAGAGGGCGAGACCCTTATGCTAGTTGCGCCATCTGATCACGTCATTCCTGACGCTGACGGCTTCAGGGCTACAGTTCAGGCCGCAGCGCCTGCTGCACTAGATGGTCAAATTGTGACCTTTGGCATCCGACCCGACCGCGCCGAGACTGGGTATGGCTGGCTGGAACTAGCCGCAAAGCCGTCGGATGATTTTGCCCCGGTAGCGCAGCCTCTGTCGTCGTTTGTTGAAAAGCCAAATGCGGAAGCTGCAGAAGTCCTACTCAAGGGCGGTATGCACCTCTGGAATGCGGGTATCTTCCTCTTCTCCACCACGGCTATTCTCAAGGCGTTTGAGCTGCATGCGCCGGAAACACTGTCTGGTGTGCGCAATGCGTTCGAGAATGCGGAGTCCGACCTTGGTTTTACGCGTTTAGCAGCCGGGCCATGGGCTAGCCTAGAAGACATCTCCATAGACTATGCGGTCATGGAGCGCGCCCCTAACCTCTCCGTTGTTCCCTATGGGGGGAGTTGGTCTGACCTAGGGGACTGGGAAGCTATTTGGCGCGAGGGCAACGCCGATGAGACAGGTGTGGTCGCCAGCGGCCCTTCAACTGCTTTAGACTGTAAGAACACGCTGCTGCAGGCGACGAGTGAGACCCAGGAGCTTGTTGCAATCGGTCTAGAGGACATCATCGCAGTTGCCATGCCTGATGCGGTGTTGATTGCTCACAAAGACCGCGCCCAAGATGTGAAAATCGCCGTCAATAAGCTTAAAGAAAAGGGCGCTGCACAGGCCGAGACCCTGCCCCGAGATTATCGCCCTTGGGGCTGGTACGAAGTTATCGCGCTAGGGTCTCGGTTCCAGGTTAAACGGATCGTCGTAAACCATGGGGCGTCCCTGTCACTTCAATCTCACAACCATCGCTCAGAGCATTGGATTGTGGTTGAGGGCACAGCGAAAGTGACAATTGACGACGAGGTCAAAACCGTTACCGAGAACCAGTCAGTCTACATCCCACTCGGAGCCGTTCACCGCATGGAGAACCCAGGCAAACTGCCCCTAACATTGATCGAAGTGCAAACTGGCAGCTACTTCGGCGAGGATGACATCATCAGGTACGAGGATGTCTACTCACGGGGACAGGGCGCAAAGGGTTAACAGTGGTTTGTTACACCATAAATTCGCTGGGGAATATACGCGCCGAGAGCAACGCCTTAAATAAGTCGCTGAAAGTTTGGGAAACCAGTTATGAGTGAACAAAAGGTCTTAGTCACGGGTGGCGCGGGATATATCGGCTCGCACGCATGTAAGGCGCTAAAGCATGCAGGATTTACGCCTGTGACCTTTGATAATCTGGTCACAGGTTGGAGTGATGCGGTTAAATTCGGCCCGTTAGAGCGGGGTGATCTGCTTAACAAGTCTGACGTGGACCGCGTTTTCAAAGAGCACGCCCCAGTTGCGGTAATGCACTTTGCGGCGCTCAGCCAGGTTGGCGAGAGCATGAAAGAGCCGGGCCTCTACTGGCAAAACAACGTCATGGGATCACTCAACTTAATTCAGGCAGCTGTCGAGCATGGCTGCATGGATTTCGTATTTTCTTCGACGTGCGCCACTTTCGGTGATCAAGACGGTGTGGTGCTGGATGAAGAAAGCGCCCAGCACCCCATTAATGCCTATGGCGCTTCAAAACGGGCTGTTGAAAATATTTTGGCTGACTTCCAGGCGGCATATGGGCTGAACCATGTCATTTTTCGCTATTTCAATGTTGCGGGTGCTGACCCCGAGGCAGAAGTAGGAGAGTTCCACCAGCCAGAGACGCACCTCATCCCCCTCATCCTAGATGCGGTGGACGGCAAAAGGGACGCCCTGACAATTTTTGGCACGGACTACGACACGCCAGATGGGACCTGCATTCGCGATTACGTTCACGTGTGCGACCTCTCCGATGCACACGTCCTTGGCCTGAAGTGGTTACAGGAAGGCAGGGGCAGCCGCGTATTCAATCTGGGTACCGGAGATGGATTTTCGGTCCGTGAGGTCGTTGATCAGGCGGGGCACGTGACCAACAGACCAGTCCCAATAATTGAAGGGGCAAGGCGACCAGGCGACTGCACAAAGCTCGTGTCAGGGTCGTCACGTGCCATTTCCGAACTTGGCTGGTCGGCAGACAGGTCGAACATGAAGCAAATGATCACCGATGCCTGGCGCTGGCACCAAAACGGTGCCTACAATGAGTGATCATTTTGCTACATCAAGCACGAACGCCTTTAGCCGCCTAACCACATCTTTTTATTTATCCAACACAGAATTGAGCCCAATATAATGAACAAGCTTCGTAAAGCCGTATTCCCAGTGGCTGGATTTGGTACCCGCTTTTTGCCTGCCACTAAGGCAATGCCTAAAGAGCTAATGCCGATCGTGGATAAGCCGCTGATCCAATACGCGGTTGAAGAGGTTATCGCCGCTGGTATTGATACGCTCATTTTTGTGACGGGTCGCCATAAGCGTGCCATTGAGGATCACTTCGACAGCAATCCAGAACTTGAAGTGGCACTACGTGCCAAAGGCAAAGATGAGCAAGCTGATATGGTTAAGCATATCTTGCCGATTGGCGTTGAGTGCATATTTGTGCGCCAACCAGAGCAACTTGGTCTGGGGCACGCTGTGTTATGCGCTGAACGTGCCGTTGGCGGTGAACCGTTTGCGGTGCTACTCGCCGATGACTTTCTGGATGATGAAGGCAACGGTGTCACAAGCAATCTCGTGCGCAATTTTGAGAAATCAGCTAATTCTCAGTTGAGCGTCATGGAAGTTAACGGACCTGATATTTCTAAATACGGTGTTGTGATACCTGGTGTGAAGACTGGATCTGTAAATGGACTTACGGAAAAGCCAAAAGCAGAGGATGCGCCCTCCAACCTAGCCAGCATTGGTCGCTACGTGCTGACCCCTGATATTTTTGATATTTTGCGCAACCAAGCGCCGGGCGCTGGTGGAGAAATACAACTCGCCGATGCTATTCATACGCAGGCCCAAAGAGGCGGCGTCGAAGCTGTCCCCTTGAGTGGCCTACGGTTTGATTGTGGAAGCGTGGATGGCTACATCGACGCGATTGCGCACATGGCTGCAAAGCGCCGGTCGGGGGATTGAGGCAGCCTTTAATATCCACGTCTTAATTGATCTAGTCCCAAATATTGTGCTGCGCATATTTCAAGTAGCGTGCGAGTGTCTGCGGATTGCTCCACCCGCCCGCGCGCATGATTGCGGCAGTGTCGAAACCGCGGGTGAGTAGGTCTTGCGCCGCGCCGACACGCAGTGAGTGGCCTGAGACGGACCTGTCATCTGGCCGCCCAGGTATTTTCACCCTGGCGACGGCTTTCTTTATGATTTCGTTGACGCTTCGGTCACAAATGGCCCTGTCGATGCATGTCCCGTGACTAATCGCGCAAAATACCATGCGTGAAGATGCGGGCTTGCGCCTTAGCCACTTGCGTAGGAGGTCGTGGCTTCGCTTAGAGCCGTAGACCAGACGCCCCTCCCCATATTGATCTGTTTTGCTGCGCCGTATTACGCCGCGCAAGCCGCCGGCATCTGTAAACTCTAAGTCTCCCTGCATGAGGCCTGTGAGTTCGGACCTGCGCGCCAAGAAATCATAGCCAAGGGAGACGAGTGCCCTATTGCGAACGCCTATGAGAGTGTTCGGCTGTGCGGCAATCATGTGCAGGAGCAGTTCCTCGTTAATTCCTATGGCTTGGCTCTGCGCGCGCGGCTGTGATCGCTTTAGCCTTCGAATTGCGAGGTAGACGTCGTCCCCCCTCGTCTTATCCTCATAGCCGAGCAGGCTGTTTATGCGTCTCAGCGCTGACAGGCTCCGCCGCTTTGAGACGTAAGCCGTCTTGCACTGCCCGCCCTCAAGGTAGGTTACAATGTTTTCTGGCTTAAGCGGAAATGGCTCCAATTCCCTCTCTTGGCACCAGTCGACAAACTTTGACGCGTCTGCGTAGTATGAGCGAATGGTATTCGGAGCGTAGGCACCCTCAAGGCGCTTTAATTGATGTTTCCAATGAGTATTTGAATTTTCCATATGGCACTTTTAGTGCCATTAAGGCTGGATGTAAATGATTGTTGAAAAACAAATACGGATGGCACGTGTGGCTCTTGGATGGAGTATCCAAACTCTTTCTGAAAACTGCACCGTTAGTATTAGAACAATAAAGCGCATCGAATCTGAAGGCGGGCTTGATAAAGCAAATCCAGCTAATCTCCGGCTCATCCGCACGACCCTTGAGGCTGCCGGCGTGGAATTTATAGGTGGTGCAAATGACGGCCCTGGTGTGCGCCTTTGGGATGTCTAAGCAATTTTTACGTTTTAGCAATAATTACGGCTTTGTCCTAATTTTTGTCGTGTAGTATATTTGCGTCACACTCTAATGTGAGGCAAAATATGCAGACGTCAGATATAACAGTTGCGGGCTTTAGCGACCCAAAGCGCTTCCTCCTCGAGGATGAAAGTGTCGCCGACTACACTCAGCTCTTAGAGAATTACGCGACCGACCTTGCGCCCGCCGATGCCCTGGAACGCCGCCAAGTGGAACTCATCCTGCGGTGTGACCTCGACGTGGACCGCCAGCATAGGATGATACGCGAACGCTTGAGGCCAGACGCAAGCCCCGCCCAAAAATCTGCGGACATGATTAGTGATTTGCGTGCCCTTCATAGAGATGCGGCCGCGCAGGCTGGGGGCGCAGTGTCTGCCAAAGTACGGCAGGGCCAAGTGCAAGTAGACAACGCGCGCACCACAGCCGAGATTTCTGAGGCCTATGCGTCAAATCATCTGTCGATTGAGCTCCACCAGCGTGAGTTGCAAAATTCCTCGCGCCGGCGTCGCCAGGAAATTGACCTGCTGTTCAAGATGCAGGACAGGCGCAGGCGACAAGAAATCCCTGACGCCGTCATTGTGGTGGAAGGGTAATCCCCCCTAAAATTAGTGGTGTTCAAAAGTAGAATTTTCTCGGCAAGATATCTGAGGAGATTTTTTATGAAGACAGCACGATTTAGCGACGCACAGATCATGGGTATTTTGAG
>Ga0075441_10000756_pt1 | contig 16171 bp, 16 predicted proteins | sample CoawatmetaG00DNA_FD_71582 | JGI IMG/M metagenome (GOLD analysis project Ga0075441, IMG submission 71582) | Marine microbial communities from the West Antarctic Peninsula - Coastal water metaG002-DNA | ecosystem: Environmental > Aquatic > Marine > Coastal | place: Atlantic Ocean: West Antarctic...
ACCCTCATCATCATTATACAACAAACACGATGGGATATTAACACCAAACTTTATTAAATCCGATGATAAGACCAGACAAGCACCACTTATTTTTGGTTTTTGAATATATGAAAAATCAAAATCATTGGATTTGGCATTTATCTTGTTCATCTCTTCTATTGGTAATTGTGATTTAGCCTGGTTAGTATAAAGGTGTCCGTTATCATCATCTATGAACTTTACATCCCTATAGTCCACATGAACTAAGGGATCCCAACTACTATCCCACATTTTTCTATCAGCAAAACTCAGTAAATACTTATGAATACCTTGTTCATCTGTATATTTTGCTAGAGTTTCTATGACTTGAAATGCTTCTCTTGGAAAAAAACTATCGGTTTCACCCCACATTACATAATCTACTTTCTTACAGTAGTTGTAGTTTAAATCTCTTCTGTAATCAGCATGGAAATAAAATTCACCTTTAGTAATTACTCTACTTTTAAAGTTAACCCAACTACCTAATGATATTTTTAATCTATCGGTATGGTGATTAAATTTTTCTAATAATTTATGTGGTTGTATTTTTTCCGCATCTATACTTTCAAGTCTTTCGGACATATTGAAACATATATCAATAGTTACATTTGCTTTACTACCCATCTCTACATTATCTAATAGATTTAATATACCATCAACAAAATCAGAATACATTTCTATCTCGAACCACATGATGTGAGTTCCGATTACATATTTTTTATTTAGATTTACCAAGTATAACTCCTGTATAATTGTCTATTACTTTATACTCCCTACCAATATAATCGGAGATAAATTCCATAACATCCGAATCTTGTGTTCTATTTATATCATCAAAAACCATAGGAACATCGGTATTGAACTTATCTATGTGTTTGTAAAAACCACCTCTACCCCATCTTCCACCCGGTCCATCTACTAAAATTAAATCATATTTTTTTGGTAAATTAGGAAACAAGTCATCAGGATCATACCATCCACTTTGGTTAAAAATATTTTTTGGTGCTAAATATAACGAACCGGTTGAGGTTGCTGAACCACTTATGTTTCCTGTTACGGTTATATCAGCTTCCGAGTCATAATGTTTTATATTACAATTTATATAAGTAGTATGATTTGGAAATTTATCCATCCACTCTTCTTGATTTTCTACAGAAAACATGGTATACCCCGCATCTGATAACCAAGTTGTCCCCTCTCCGCTACCAAACTCTAATATAGTTCCACCATCTGGTAGTAAATCTTTTATTAAATCTACACAATTTTCATTTATTGATATTCCAGAAGCCATCAGTTAGTCCCCCATAATTTTTTATAAGTTTTTTCCATCCAATGTAAAGTTAATTTATCATCTATATTATTTGGTATACTATTGTATTGATATATCCACCCAATATTTGTAAATAACATTCTATCATCAAGTAATTCTTTTCTATGTAAATCACACATGTTAAATTCATAAGGTAATTTTTTATAATCCACATCTAACATATGAGTTAAGAAATTAACAGGCGTTTGATCTGTGCCGGTATGCCATGTTTTTTCGGCATTAAGTAAGTTCTCCCTATTATCATGGAAGAACTCTATAATCTTAGCAAAGAAATCTTTATGATCTTTATTGAATATCATCATGCCTGAGTCAAAATAATGATGCCATGGTATCATATACCCATCAAAAAAGTATTTAGAGTAGTTCTCAATACTCCTAAGAATCCAATCGTAACTACCCTCGTTATGAACAAAACAAAACTTTCTATCGCTCATATCAAATACATTAGGGCAATCTGGATGTGGGATGGTATCAGCATCGACATACATAATTTGGTCATATTCAATTTCATTTGACTCTAATAAATCAAATACATAATATCTTTGCCAAGATACTGGCATTTCGCTGTGAGGTAATACCTCCTCGTTTAACACAAACAATTCACAATCATTCTTATCACACCACTTTTGCCAAGACTTAATAGCAAATACATAAGGATCACTTCGTGTTTCAGCCCACCTACCAACTTCTCTTTGTGAACCCTTTAGTGTTATATCAACTATAAAAACAATATTCTTCATACATTAACCCATGTTACAGATTACACCCTCTCGGGCAATAAATTTTATCTCTTTTCCTGATAAATTAGTACAAGTAAATCCATTATACTCACCTATATATCTACTAATATTCAAGTTAGTATTATTTATAGCTTTTTTTATAGATTCATCAGCTTGACCGTAATCATCAAATATCAAAATCATATTCTTGTTTTTTTCTAAAAGCCTTTTTATATCATATTCTACCAAATTCGTAGCATGACCGGCATCAACAAATGCAATATCTATATCATCAGGTATTATAAAATTAGAATTATAAACATCAGCTTTAAAAACTTCAACATTATCTACATCCGAGCATATCTGCCGTGTATATTCTACATTTTCATCTGATCTTTCATATGAATATATTTTTTTAAAACATTCGGAAAATACCCTAGTGGTATCACCCCTACAACAACCTAACTCCAATAGAGTTAAATCTTTTTTGCCGTCAAATATTCTAAGTATGTCTTCCTTAAATTTTCTTGAAGTGGTTTTACACCACTTATCCTTGTGAACTAATTTATTTAAAATATAATTGTTATCATAATTATCTTTTACTAAGTCCCAAGTTTGATTCATCAATTGATTTCTTGATTGTTTGTCAAACCCACTAAAAAACCATATATAACCATATTTAATAAAAAATGGAGTCGAATCTTCATTTAATTGCCAATTGCCCTTGAGCATATCTTTACGATGAAGATGTGATAATCTAAAGGGACTCGGTAAATAATTAACTTCTACATCACTCATTTGAACTATATAATTTAGAGGGGTTTGACAAGTACCTCTCCTAACTGTTTTTTGTAAATTAATAAATTCATCAGCATTATCCATATATTTTTCTTTAAAATCATCAAACAACTTTCTGTGAGAGTTATTAAATATCATAAAGGAACTACAAAAATATTTATTGATATCTAATTCATAATCATTAAACATATGTTTATACCCATTAACACCCTCATATACCCAAGCTAAGTTATCATTTTCAATACCAACTGTCAACTTATCATCTGTTAATTTAAAAAAATCTGGACAATCCCATTTTGGAATAGAAGATGCATCAATAGAAGCAACTTGGTCATACTTTATATTTTTTTCATCTAAAAAATTAAAATAATCAAACCATCGTTGAACTGTAACTCTAAATTTAGAAGTATCTTCAATAGAAGGCTTATCATATATAACCAATTCATGTCCATTTTTATCACACCAATATTGCCAAGCCTGTTTTGAATATTCCATCCATTTCCAACCACCAAATTTATCTAAATCTTTTTCTTTTGGGATTAGCATTGGTATTATAACTACATTTTTTTTATCCATTGATAACCTCTATTAATTGTTTTGTTGCGTCTACACAAGTAACTATTTTACCTGAAAATATTGAAAATATATTATCACTTTCTCTATTAACAATAGTAGGTCTAGCATCATCATGTTCTCTATTAGACAATACGGTTCTAACGGTATACATAGAACCAATATGCTCTAGTTTATCAAACCCATCAAAATATTCTTTACCGGTTTCTATAAACTTATCTATGTTTGTAACCTTTGGGTTTTTTATTATGCCGTTATTTAAATAACCTTTTAGATTATCATTAACAATAGGCGTATACCCAATGTTAGTACTATGAATAGCGTGAACGACATTACCTAAAACATGAAATTTACTATTACCATATGGATCTAAACACATAAAAGGTCCATCCATTACAACCACACTTTTATTGTTATACTCCGGTGGTAGTTTTACTACTGGTTTTTCACAAATTTCAAATTGGTATTCTCTATTATTTTCTACCAACTCATTAATCTTAGAATAAGTTGATATTATCACATAGTCATAATCCAAAAATTCTTTTCTTAAAGTTTTATGATTTAATGTGAGATTGACATTATATAAATTTATATCATCAAGTAGAAACCTTTTCATAATGTTAGGATCAAACAATTCTTCTTTAACAGAAATGGTTAATTCTGATTTTTTAAATGGCTTAACTTTTTTATAATATAATCCAATATCATCTAAGAATTGAATATATTCTTTACCAGATATTAATGAATTTGTTTTTGATATAGAATAATAATGTTCTACATCACCATTAACAATACATTGGTAATACTTTTGCTTAAAATCTTTTATTGACTTTAAACATTCAAGTGCAGTAACCTTGCTCCTTGGGTAATGATAACCTTGATGTAATCTATATTGATTTATACCAGAAGCACAATTCATCACTTCACTTAATTCTTCATGTAAAGTAACGTTCATGCCTAACTTAGCTAACTCAATTGATGTAGTCATTCCAAATATACCGGCACCTACGACTAAAACTTTATTTTTCATCTCTGTACCAATTGTTACTAAGGTTTACATTAAGCTCATCTGGATTAGACACCCTAACTTTAACTGGACCTAAATTAAAAGGCAAACCGTAATCTAAATCATCTTCAGCTTGATTAACCAACATAGTTATTAGATGGTCATATGAATCCATAAATCTCGAATCATCTACTTCTAAGTCCGATATATGCTTACTCTCTACAAACTTTCTTAATGTAGAATCTAAATCATCTTCTTCTGTAATTCTACCAGCAATAAATTTATTATTGCCAGGTCTATCTAAAAATCCAGCCTCTCTGTATAAAAATACATCACCCAAACTATCTATAGCAACTGATAATTGTGGAAATCCAGATTTTCTCATTTGAGTACCATTTACTCTAGCTAAAGCATTTCCTAATATACCATCACTTAAAGCAACCATAGCATAACCAAAGTCTACATGAAGATCAGGACATTCTTTTTCTTTACGTTCATTAAATATTTTAAATATATCTATCAACTGTATCTTTTGTTTGTCTGTTAAAAACCCATCCAAATGATATTTTCTACCATCGACATCTTTATCTACAGCATCTGTTATTTCAGTTACACTACCAAAATCCTCTCTAATAGTTAAAAAATCTATACCAGGACCATCTACCTCTTTATTAATATCAAGTATATAATCTAATAAAGGTATTATCGTGTCAATAATTTCAGGTATTATAATGTAATTTAAACCCACCTTTACATCAGAACCTTTTTTGTTTCTTTCGGTTAAAAATTTAATTATATTATCTTTTACCAACTTATATGCCTTTTTATGTCGTGTAACAAAATAAGTAGAATCCTCATCAGTACCATATAAAGATACTCTCAATGAATCTAAGTCCCATATACCTGGTTGTTTTTTTAGATAAGCAGGTGTTAACATATGAGCATTAGTTATCAATGGAACTCTATGCCCCAATGATTTAGCATGAGTTATTATCTCACCCAACTTAAAATTAGTCAAAGGTTCTAATCCACCGGAAATAGATATCGTAGAGTTTTTAGGTAAATTAGTTATTATGTTCTTATATCTATCAGCACCACTTTTCATTACTTCTTTTGGTTCATAAGCTGCACTCTGATTTCTACCACAGAACCCACAATAGTACATACAGGACATACCAGGAAACAATGCAAGTCTTAATGGAAAATCATATTCATAATTTATAACCTTATCTATTTTACCACTTTTAACATAGGGTATCATAGTATTCCAATATTTTCTACCCAACCCCTCATGTAAAATTATATGTTGTAACTCCTCTGATTCTCGTATAAATGAATTTAAGGTCATCATTTCTGCTATTGTCAATGATGTTTCATTAGATAATTCTCTTTGAGTAGTCCATGGCAATTCAGATAATCTATGTATTATTAATGAAGCGTGACCATACCATCTTTTAGGTAGATATATTTTCTTAAAAATACCAATTAGTTTATCTGGAACATTATTTTCATAATCTTTATATAACCAATTTTTAATCATTAATATTCCTCTTAATTATCTCTAAAATCTTTTCGGAATTTAGAGTTATTTCTTTATTATAATCCCAATCAATATTGCTATTATCATGTAATACGCCATTAATCATATCAAACAAAGCATCATTATTCTCATTACTATGTGTAAAATCAATACCATTTACTTCATGATATTTTTTATCTACAACACCATATTCAAAGGTTATATTATTTATTTTAGGCCATTGTACATTTACCTCTGAATTTAAAATTGGGTACAGCATATACAAATTATGATATACCAATCTATTCAAATAATTTTTGCTTTTTAATGTGTTCCAAACTACTTTAATTTCTCTATCTCTATCAATTGAATCGTGTAATTCTTTTAACTCATTTCTAAAATTAAATACATCATCAACATATAACTTAACACCATGCGTTTTTGCCAATCCATACAGGCTCATAGCCTGTTTAAAATTTGCAGTAAATGGTTTTTCACAAAAAATGTTTTTTCCATTTAAGATACAAGTTTTTACTATATCATAATGAGTATCATCAGGCGTAACAACAAATACCCAATCCACTAAATCTAATCTATCTTCATACGTGTCATTACTTCTACATATAAATTTTACATTAGATACGGATTTTAATTTAGAGTGTATTACTCTACCCCAATAACCATAACCAATTAAACCTACGTTAATCAAATCACAACTCGTATTGCTTCATAACACTCAACATACTCACACCCAAGTTGTAAACCTCTAGTTCTAGCCATATCAAATATGTATTCTTTACTCATAAAGACTCTTTCACCTTGAGTCTTGTAACAATCAACCATTTGATATTTTGTATCTACATCAGCTTTACTTAATTTAACAAAAATATCCGTTGAAAATGTTCTATTATTCCAAGGCATTTCATAACCAAATATACTTGTTTTCTTAAAAGCACGAAAACATTCTTGTTGTATAACTTGATGATCTTGATGATTATCGTAAGAGGATGGGCATAAAACTAAATCATATTCATTATCTTGATTTCTATTCCAAAGATAATCTAATATATTCTGTCGTTGTTGATGAAACACACGAGGAGTAAAATCTAAAAACTCCCCATCAATATCTAAAATAGACATAGCAGATTTAAATTCTTCAACCGGATCTCCAATTGATAATGGTTGGGCTGATGAAAATGAAATAGCATGAATTTCTATATTTGAATTTTCTTTTTTTAATTTAGATAATAAACCACCACAACCCAATTCAATATCATCGGTATGTGGAGCTAATGCTAAAACTTTATTGTACATTTATAACCTTTACTTTATATATATATATAAATATAATTAAATAGTCGAAACACCATGTTTTTGTACTACCTTTGTAGTGCACTTCTGAGCAAATTCTATTGACTTAATTATATCAACTGTTTTTAAATACTTGGATACTAAACCTGCAAGAAAGGTATCCCCAGCGCCTGAAATGTCTTTTACTGGCACATCTTTTGTTGGGTATAGTTTGCCTTGAAATAAACAACCCTCGTTGCCTTTTGTAATAATGGTTCTTTCCAATACCCACTCATTTGTATCTATAAAATATTTATTTTCTTGATACTCTAAAGAATTTATTTTTAAATAATCAGTTGAATAAATCCAATTGCCAATTTTCTTTTTTGTATCCACAAATACATTATTATTATTTTCACAGATATATTTAATATCATCTTCTTCTAAAAACCCCTTACAATAATCTGATATGATAATAGCATCAATTTCAACTTGACCACTCATGGGTATTGTACACTTATTATCTTTTATAGATGATAATATATCAGTATTAATCCTATCACAATAATCATGCTCGTCTACCCGCAATACTAATTGATTTGATTTGTGATCTACATATCGAACCTTTCTAATACTATTAGGGTTTGTGATATTATAAACTATTTCACCTAAAGCTTCTAAATTACTAGCTACATTCTTTGACATACCAGCATTAGTAACTTCTCGGATGGGATTAAAAACAGGAACTGGTGCTTCTGGCGTTAATCGTCTTACCTCGCCATAAATAAAAACATCTTTACAACTATCCCCAACAACTAATATTTTCATTTTTTATCTCCTAAATTATTTTTTTCAAACTTCTCTACATTACGTAACATTACCAACTCACATCCCAATCTTTAAATTCAGCTGCTAAACAATCTATCTTATAATCCTTTCTACCACCAACACACTCTGCTATTTTATTACCGGCAATATTTCGTAACCCATTTAACCCATGAGTTAAGTGTAAATTACCATCACCATCACCATTACGAACTTTTGTTTCATTATACCATATGTGAGCATTCATCTGTGATAAAACTATAATAGCTCGAATGGTTTCCGCATTTACTTTACCATCCATTTCTTCTAGTATTAAGTCAATATCATGCATGATATATTTTATTTCTTTAGCATAATTTTTTTTGTTTTTTGGTATAAATACCTCTTTAAGTTGATGAATACTTAGCCTATCCACCAACTCATTTAAAGTAGGTAACCATTTTCTTTCTTTAATCTTACTCATAAGTTTGTAAAATTCCTATTGTTATGTTTAATAATCATTTTGTAAGCATCAATCAATTCAACTATACCATCATTTATACTATATGATGGCTTCCATCCATGAGATTCAAGTTTTTTATTAGATACGATATAATCTCTGTTATCAAAATCTGTTTTGTAATCATCTTCTTTAATAACAAAATTAGGAATAAGTTCTTTTATACATTGAGCTAACTCTAACTTACTTAAATTAGATTTAGATAACCCCACATTGAAAACATCACCAACCATATTGTCATAATTTTCGATACAAAATAAAAATGTTTTAGCAATATCCCTAACATGTATATAGTTACGTTTAAAATGAGACTCAAATAAAACTATATATCCATCTACAATTGCTTTATGAACAAAATCATTAACTAACAAATCAGTTCTCATTCTTGAAGACGCACCAAACACAGTTGCTAATCTCAAACAGATTCCCTTATCACTACTCATAATATAATTTTCAGCATCACACTTAGTTACAGCATAATGTGAAAGTGGATTGAATGAACTCTCCTCTGTTATAATATCCTTTGAACTGCCGTATTGACTATTAGTATTTGGCATAATTAGTTTTTGATTTTCTTTTAAGTTATCCACTATACACTTTATCTGTTCAAAGTTAACTTTAGTAGCCAAGTCTTTGTTTTTATCACAAGCAGGACCACCGACAATAGCAGCTAATGGAATAACTACATCATACTCGGATAGAATAGATTTTAAAAACTTAAAATCAGTAACATCCGCATTAATAAATCCAAAGTTTTTATCCGAACACAGGTGTAGTAATGATGTCTGTTCGTACATTAAGTTATCCAACACATCAACCTTGTAACCATTGTTTAATAAATGTTGAGTTAATGTAGAACCCAAATAACCAGCTCCACCCGTTATTAAAACCTTTACCATATTTTTAATCTCCCTAATAATATATCTTTAAACATCATCCAATCCGAAAGTTTTGCTTTTATAGGATTACTAAATGCTGCTGGTTTATTTTTTTCAAAAAAATAATGACCACACCAAGCAAATGGATAAATCACAAATGGAATTATCGGAATAAAATACCAATACCAATTATACAATACAAAACCGATAAAAAACAATGTAATCCATTGACCTATAAAATGTAACAATCTAGTCTTCGGATGCCTATGTAATTTTAAATATTCTTTATAATAATCACTAAACTTCATTTAACACCCTTATAAGGTTATCTAGTTTTTGTCTTTCTAAAGTTGGATAATTACCAATATACCAACTAAAATTATGAATGTGCTCTACAACAGAAAAGTCATCAAAATTAAAATTATGATTTTCAAAATAAGGTTGTCTCATTTGATTACCCCCACCAGACAAACCTCTTCTAAATTCAATGTTATTGTCATCTAACACCCCCTCGATCTTATCACGCAATTCCCAATTTGGATTTTTTAATATCGTAATGAAAGCATAATTACATTGACCACTCATTTCAATATCAGTATGATATATATCAGAAGATAAATTATCCATAAAATACTGAAAGTTATCTATACGAATATGGTTATTGGAATCTAACTTATCCAATTGACATATACCTAACACAGCATTTATTTCGGTACTTCTAAAATTATGAGCTTTACCTATAAAAATAAAATCTGGATTTAAATTATCATATTTATCATTATATTTTTTTATCAAATCCTTATCGGTAAATTCTCTTGTCATACCATGTGACCTTAATGCTCTACATAATTGATAAAAATGATTATCATTTGTTGATATCATACCACCTTCTATTGTGCTCATATGGTGAGCAAAGTAAAAACTAAAATTACTAGCAAAACCAATTGAACCTAGTTTAGCGTTATTAAACTCAGCACCGTGAGATTCACATACATCCTCTATTAATTTAATATCTTGCTCTTCACATATTTTTAATAATCTATTTGATAGAGCGTTTATACCCAATACATGAGTTACAAATATAGCTCTTGTTTTATCAGTAATATTATTTTCTAATTTATCCAAATCAAATGACAAGTTGTTTTTATTTATATCAACAAAAACTGGTTCAAAATTAGCAAACAAAACTGAGTTTATATCCGAAATCCAAGTTAGTGGTGGAACTATTATCTCACCACCATCTGGATATAAATGAGTTAAAGCTAACATAGATAATTCATTAGCAGCCGTGCCAGAATTAACGAATACACTATGTTTAACTCCTAACCACTTAGACCATTTCTCTTCAAATTCAACAACTTTAGGTCCATTAGTTAATCTAGGTATAGAATCTTGTTTTAAAAAATCAATTAGGCAATCTATATCAGTTCTATCAATATTATTTGCCATCAATGGTAATGATAAATCCATTATATGTTTTCTTGATACCATTTTATTGTTCTTACTAATCCATCTTTCAAACTAACTTGTGGTTTGAATCCATAACTCTCTGCTCTCTCCACACTCATTATTCTTTTGACATCACCCATAGGTTTTTCAATATCCCAAGATATATCTTTATGAAAGTACTCGGAAATTATTTCTGATATTTCTCTAATTGTAACTCCATCGCCACTTCCAAGATTAACTGGTTTGGTAACTTCATTCTCTACCATATGTAACATTCCCCTAGCAACATCTTTTGAATAGATAAAATCTCTGATTGGTGTCCCATCGCCCCAAACATTTAATATATCATCTTGATACCCCTTTTTTATCAAAGAGCTAATAACGGTACCTGTATTACTGAAGGTGTCCCATTTTCCATAAATATTTGCAGGTCGAACAATTGAACAATTCTTTTTACCATATTCTATCATAGAAGCTTCAACGTTAAGTTCCCCCATTCTTTTAGCCCAACCACCATACCAATCAAGTTTAGATGGAAATCCGTTCCAAAGATCGTCTTCCAAAAATACAGAAGCTGGTTCATAAACCCCTATAGAACTTGTATATAAAAACCATTCTACTTCATTTTTAAAAGCTGATTCTATAATGTTTGAATTAAATTGATTCATAGTTACACTATGACTTGCTGGTTTTTTTAAAACTTGATCGGGAGAAGCTTTAAGTCCAACCAAACTAAAAACTATATCTTGATTTTTACATATCGATTGTGCAAAATCACGACTTCGTAAATCACCTGCAATATATTTTTCATCTTTAAAAACCTTTGGTTTTTCATGAATATCTGTTAATGTTAAATTACAATTTTTATCTTTGAGCAATCTAATTAGTTGATATGCTACCATACCATTGGCACCAGTAACTAAAACTTTTTTATTCTGTATTTTCATTCGTCTTATTTCCCATTGGTTTTATTATGATGTTTTAAATACCATTCTACTGTTTTTTCAATCCCCTCTTCAAAAGTATATTTAGGTTTGAATCCAAGTTCTTTTTCTATCCTTTCAGTACTAACCATTCTAAATGGTATTGTTGTTGGTTTAGTTTCATCGTATACAACTTTTGGATTTTTGCCAGTAGCTTTTAAAACCGCATTTACAATATCACCAACCGTTACAGCAGTTCCGGCACCAACATTATATGGTCGCATTGATTTGCCTTTTTCTAAAACTAATAATGCCCCATCAACAACATCTCTAACATATAAAAAATCTCTTACTACTTCTGAAGTTCCCCAAACTACAAATGGATCTTCACCACTCAATACCCTATTAATAAGTGCTGGAACAACATGACAAGTTTTAATATTATAGTTATCATAAGGTCCATACATTGCAGTTCCACGAGATAATGCTATTTTTAAATCTGAAAATCCTGTGACGAATTCCATTAATTTTTCTCTATATCTTCTCATCCACCCATAACCAAAATATGATTCATGTGGTTGCTCATCCCAATACTCATCTTCTGTAACCGGATATCGCCTATCTGGATAACCAGTTGAGCTATTTATATCCAAATATCCTTTTAGTTTACATTTTGCAGCTGCTTCTAAAACATTAGCAGTGCCGTGGATGTTATGTACTAATACTTGAACATTGGTTCTAACCATTCCTGGATGTGTGATTGGTCCTCCACAATTAATAACATAATCTGCACCTTCTAAGAGTTTCATACAATCATCAAATTTAAATAAATCAATATCTTTAACAATATTTATCCTATCATCTTGTATTGCCATTGGTCTATTATGAGTATGTGTTGTAACATCAGCACCTCGTTCCAACAACTCAAGTAAAAAATTTGTCCCTACAAATCCTGTTCCACCTGTTACTACTACTTTTTTATCCTTATAAAACATTTAATACTCCTTGCTTTTATTTTTAATGTAAATTAAGTTTATTAATCCCATAATTTATTCTCAATTAGTTTAGGATAAACTCTTTCTTGTCCAATTGGTTCTATATACATATTCTCATTAAATTCATCTTCTGATAAGTATGGGTACATATCTTCAATAGGCGTTTTCCACCCAACAATTTTAGGATCATAGGTATGATATTCATGACAATTAAAATCCATAACAATAGGACCTTTATGATTTAAAAATTCTTTTATCTGTGCCCTTACTTTATCATAATCCATGCCATCATCTACAACCATCGTTGGTATTTTGTAAGCTTCAACTATATCTTTAAAATTAGGTGGATTATACCCAATAGGTCCACAAGCTTCAGCTCGACCATCAAAATTGGTTTCTTGAAATGCTTTAGTTATGCCATAAATGTGATTATTTAATATAATGGTTTTAACAGGAATATTATAATTAACTATGGTTTGTAACTCTTGAATATTCATATTGAAACCACCATCACCTATAACACATACCACATCTTGTAAATCATCAGCAGCTATACTTGCTCCAATAGCACCAGCAAATGAAAATCCCATAGGTGAGTTTCCATTATTTGTAAAGTACCTCTGACCAGTTTTTGTTTCAAAGGCATGATTAGACACCACTATATTACCACCACAATCAGCAACAAATATATCATTACTTTTCATCTCTTCCGATAAAATTCTTATAAAAGCATATGGATGTGGATATTTTCTTGATTTAAACATAGTATCGACTACCGGATCATATTTTATTTTCCAATCCATAACTTTATCAACCCAACCATCAAAACTTGGTAAATCCTCATGCTTTAATCTTTCTATAAGTAAATTAATAAAAAGTTTAGCATCAGAATAAATACATTCGTCAAATGGAACTTGTTGTAGTTTTTTTTGTAAACCTGGCTTATCAACATCGACCATATATTTTTTAGCCTCACGTGCAAAGGTATTGACGTTACCGCCGGTTATTCTACCCGATATTCTACTCCCTATTGCTAATAACAAATCTGAATTTTGTATACCAAAGTTTCTACCAGCTCCTCCATATGTCCCAATCCTACCACCGTAATATTCATAATCAGAACATACTATATCAAGTGCATTCCAAGTTGGGAACATGGGTATTTTTAATTGCCTACCAAGTTCTAGTAACTCATCAACAGCACCACTTAATCTAACACCACCACCAATCATCAAACAAGGTCTTTTACTATTTTTTAAATCATCAATGTAAGTATCTATTTGCTTATTAATTACATCTAGGTCGTATGTATTTTTTAAACTAACATCATACCCAAGTAAATCTTTTTCATCTACATTTTGTTGTTGTATATCAAGTGGTATATCTAATAAAACTGGTCCAGGTCTACCTTCTGTTGCTAGATGAAGTGCCTTTTCCAATTGATATTTAACATCCAATGGATCAGTAATAGTTTTAGCATATTTCACCATAGGTTCAACTACACTAACTATATCAGTTTCTTGAAATCCAATTTGTCTAATACTCTTATCGGGTCTCATAAATTGAGATTTTATTTGACCGGTGATAAATAGACATGGTACTGAATCATAAAAACAATTACCTATTGATGTTACAAAATTCATTCCTCCTGGACCACTTGTTGCCATAGCCACCCCAATCTTACCAGATATTTTAGCGTGACCTTCAGCAGCAAAACCACCACCTTGTTCGTGCATTGTTGCTATATACCTTATCTTATCATTTCTCGTAAAGGCATCTACTAGGTCACCATTAGCTGCTCCATATACAAGAAATACATCTTCGATACCGTAATCTGCTAAATAATTTATTATATAATCTGCTACTTTCATTTAGTCCCTCTTTGTTGTTCTTGGCGTTACACTATGGTTACTTGGCAAATCTTCAACTCTATCTTTTTCATACTTCCAAGATGAATCCCCAAGTAGCTTTTCAAGTTCTTCTTCTTTAATTTCATAGAAGTTTTCTTGTGCTGGAAACTGACCACCCTTAACTTCAGACTTATACTCTTCGAGTGCTGATTGCATCATTTGACCGGCTTCACAATATCTTTTTACAAACTTAGATTTAAATTCCCAAAATAATCCAACTAAATCATGCATTATAACTAATTGACCATCTACCCTATCTCCACCACCAATGCCATAAACAGGTATATCTAACTTTTCAGCAATCATGCCTGCAGGTTCAGTTGGCATAGCTTCTAGTAATAAAAATGAACAACCAGCATCTTGTAATCTAAGCGCTTGATCTAATACTACCTCAGCACTCTTTGCAGTTTTACCTTGAACTTTATACCCACCAAGTTTAGCACGAGTGTGTGGTGTTAATCCCAAGTGACTCATTACCATTATACCAGAATTAGATATTGCCTCAACCCTATCAATCATAGCACCTTCAACTTTAACACAATCCATTCCAGATACTATAAATCTACCAGCATTTTCTATTGCTATTTGATTTGATGGTTGGTATGACATATACGGCATATCACCTATTAAAAAAGCATCTTTAGCTCCTCTTGAGACAGATTCACAATGATTAATCATCTCATCCATCGTAACGGGTATAGTTGTCTTGTATCCATGTGTTGTCATTCCACATGAATCTCCAACAAGTATTGCATCAACACCCGCTTTATCAGCAATTAATGCCTGTGGGTAATCGTAAGCAGTAACAAGACAAGTTTTTTCACCTGTTCTCTTATGTTTTCTTAATTTTATTATTGTAGTTTTTGATCTGCTATCGGCTGGCATATATAACTCCTTAATGTGTAAAATTGTTTGTATAATTTAAGTAAAATAATTTAAAAAGTCAATAGTTTTATTTATCTCTTTTGGAAAGAATTGGATTATCGCTTGGCCAATCAATATCAATTATAGGATCGTTCCATTTAATTGAAAATTGTTCTTGAACATCAGGATACTCCCCCTCGTAAGACCATTTGTATTGAAATACACATTGATCACTTAAAACATAAAATCCATTTCCCACTCCAGGTGGTAATAATACTCGCTTTCTTTTTTTGTCATCTAAAATTATAGATTCCCATAACCCATACGTATCTGAGGTTGGTCTGTTATCTACAACCACAAAATAAATTGAACCCTGTAGGCACGTAACTAGTTTCCAAGATTTATTATCACCATGTATACCTCGTAACACGCCATGACCTGAAGTAGATACTTTGTCGTGGTTGAAATCTAAATCATAATCTTCCTCTTTCCAAGTAGTCCAATAATCACCTCTATAATCGGTGAATACATCTGGTTCCGTTATCATCACACCATTAATCATGATAAAAATTCTT
>Ga0075441_10000768_pt1 | contig 16077 bp, 14 predicted proteins | sample CoawatmetaG00DNA_FD_71582 | JGI IMG/M metagenome (GOLD analysis project Ga0075441, IMG submission 71582) | Marine microbial communities from the West Antarctic Peninsula - Coastal water metaG002-DNA | ecosystem: Environmental > Aquatic > Marine > Coastal | place: Atlantic Ocean: West Antarctic...
AAGTTAATCTGTAGCTGGAGCAACCCACTGAGACTGGATAATTAGTGTGCAACGTTTTGTTGCCTATAAAAAGGAGTGGCTGATAATCTCTGAAATCATCTATTTTTTTCTCATGATCAATAGAGAATTTTTCTAGCCCTTCCTTTGATGCGTACTTCTTGTGGTAAGCTTTTCCAATGAAATTTTCGATCTCGCCCTTGGGCATAGCTCTAGCATTTGGAAAGTATATAAGTTCTCCAGCGCTGTCTCCTTCAATAGGATTAGGTATCTTTATTGGCAAGACCATTGTAAAAAGGTGGGAATCAAAATGAGCTCTAAACATCTCTTTTGAATTCCCAGGTTCAACTTTTCTAGAAATATGATATTGGCTAGATATATCCCCTTTAAAGCTGAAGACTTCTCGTGCAACATCCATCAATTTTGGAGTCAAATATTTGCTAATCAAAAGGGTATCTAAAAATATTTTGTGGTTTGAGCCCAATTCTTTGAATGTTGAAGAACCCATTTCAGTCGAAATATCACTTGCAAGCAATTCTAAGTCAAATAGTTTTAAAGATGGTAACTTCACAGCCCCATCTTTAACCAGTTGCTCAAGTCTCGCATCTATATCATGCCAATATTCTTTAGCATCCATCTCTTTCCTCCTTAGAAAGCAATTGAGCAACAACAATGTCGCTAATTTAAATTTCTATTTTTATTTAACTATCCTTCGATCACCGTCAAATTTTGAAAAAAATACTATATTTACGACAAGGATTTATCAACTCTTTAGACATATGATCAAACCTATTCGTTACGTTACGCTTAGAATATTTTCAAACTAAACCGCGACACTCAATGACCCTAATATGAATTAACTATTCATTCAAACTACACAACTATTCGGATCGAGCTATCTTTGAACATTGCCAACGCCAACTATCTTCGCACATATCAAATAGATTATATTTAGCCGTCCACCCAAGTAATGATTTCGCATATTCAGGACACGCTACACTAATATCCACATCGCCCACTCGTCGAGCGACAAGTTTCCGTCTTATTGTTTTAGCGGACACATGCTCAAACATATCTATTAGTTCAAGTACCGAATATCCTTTACCTGTCCCGAGATTCACAGTTACCAAATCAGGCTGATTTAACACTTTATTAAGCGCCTTGACATGCCCGTCTGCAAGATCCATCACATGAATGTAGTCTCTAACGCCTGTCCCGTCTGGAGTATGGTAATCATCACCATAAATATTTATAACCTTATTTAAGCCGGCAGCTGTTTGACTAACAAGTGGCATTAGATTGTTAGGGATACCTGTCGGGTTTTCTCCAATAAGGCCTGACTTATGAGCACCCACTGGATTGAAATATCTCAAAACTGCGATACTCCACCCTTTCTCCGAAAAAAATATATCTTTTAATATTTTTTCGATCATCAACTTAGACATCCCATATGGATTTACAGGATTCCCTGTTGGAAGTGACTCCTTTAGGGGCGAGATTGAAACGTCTCCATAAACAGTCGCTGATGATGAGAAAACAATATTTTTTACTCCATACTTTCGCATAACCTTGAGCAAACTCAGTGAGCCACAAATATTGTTTTCATAATAAAGTATAGGGTTCGAAACAGATTCACCAACAGCCTTTAAACCCGCAAAATGAATAACCGCATCGAATGAATAACGTTTAAAAACGGCCTCTAATGCAGTCTCGTCTCTAATATCGCCCTCAACGAATGATACCGATTTTTTAGAAATTAATTGGATTTTATTAATTACATTAAAATCAGAATTCGAGAGATTATCAAACGCAACTACAGCATAGCCTGCTGATAGGAGCTCGGTAATAGTATGAGACCCAATATAGCCAGTACCTCCTGTTACTAACACGGTTTTTTGAGAATTATCCAGGTTCATTTAAGACACCCCCATCCAAATTTATCAACAAATACGTTACTCAATCTTCACCTCCTTAACACGCAGAAATTTTGAATAGATTACCCCGAGCAAATTGGCGGGAAGAAGTCTAACTAAGATTCTTGAAGCTATATATTTTGAACCTGATGCTAACGTCCAATAGTCGCGACTTATTGCCTCTATGCAAAACTTTAGTTCAGCAGCTAAATACTTCGATCCCGTTCGCCGTTCTGTCAACGAACTGACTCGAACATCTACATGTACCTCATCGACGTTAAGGAACTTGATATTTTGGCTAATTAATTTTAACCAAAGAAACCAATCCTCCAACCACTGCATCGGCTCATACCCCCCCGCTTGAATCACAACTTTTCTCTTGAAACATACAGTTACATGGTTCATAGGGTTTCTCCACCTCCCAAATCTGACAATTTCACTATGTTCGATCGGAACAGCTCTAAATCTACCTAAGTCATTAGGTGACTCCATAAATTCCTCAATCTGCGATCCGAAAACATCGACTTCAAAATTTATCCCTATTATATCGGCAAGTCTTTCAAGTCGATTTGAGCGTGAAATATCATCAGCATCCATTCGTACGATATATTTCTCACTGCAAACATCTAACCCCTTCTGTAAAGCATGACCAAGGCCTAAATTGATAGGAAGTGGAACCAAAATAAAATTTACACCCGCACAAGAAAATTCCTCTTCAAGTTTGCCAATAACGTCATCGTGATCAGAAGTAAGAGGCCCATCCTTAACTAAAACCACCTCATCTGGACAACGGGTTTGCTGAAGAATACTCAAAAGCGCCAGATGAAGAAATTTTGCATTGTCATTCTTGTAGCATGACATCAACACACTAAACATAAAGATACCATTTATTAATCATTGAATTTTGCCTCGATAACATTGAATTTTGACATTATAAACGCAAGTAAAATCACATTCGTTGATAACACGTCGTGTATGAACATAGACTGGAAAAATAAAGCTACAATCAAAGCCGCATTATTTTTTCTAACTAGAAGTATAATAAGGAATACGTATAGACATCCCCTTAGAATACCAGCACGATAAATTAGCTGTAGATACGAATTGTGGGGGTATAAACCCTGTAGATCAATAAGATCTGAGTATATCCCCGTATTAATTATGAATGACTTCCAGTCTCCTAGGACCATAGCAATGAATTCATTATTCAATCTGAATCGATAACTATTTGAACCATCAAATATAACAAGGAGTCTAGATAAATTGTTTTCACTACCATAGTTAGTTATGTCAAAATAAGTTATTGATAAAAAATATAAATAATTAATACTGAAGAGGCCCACTAATAATAGTGAAAACATTAGAAACTTTCGCTTATGAAACAAAGTTGTAAATAAATCACGGAATAAGAAGACAAATATACCAACAAGTAGATTACGACTTTTATTTATAAATATAATTAACACTGTAAAATTCGAAGTCTTAAAAAAATATGAGTAGGAAAAAATCAACAGTGTAACTATAACGGCGGAGTGGTTCCGATCACCTCTAAGCAACATGCCCTCTCCAGTAACCATAAAAAAAATAAATATTTGGGCGAGGGAAGCCAATAAAAAAAAAGTATAAACCGACCTATCTGTCACTGAGCTTTTTCTAACTTCAAGCTTACCAATTAACACCAAAAGAATTACGTTGATGAGGAACGACATTTCCAAAGACGCAGTTTTTAGAGACGCCTGAATTATTATTTGAAACATCGCAATGAAGGAAAATATTGCTAGCAGTACAATTTCAGCCATCCTGAACTTGAATGTACTCAGTTTAGGTAAAAAAAACAGCAGCGCTGCAGTCTTTAATAACACGTTTAGTTGTCCACTAACCGATCCTAAAGCAAAAACACCAACGCCCAACAAAAAAAATAACATGGTGTTCAACCGTAGCATATATTTTGGTCTACAATTGGCATCAGCGTATTTATCTTGAAGTCTAATAGTCATTTAACGCTCTTTATAATAAAATATTTAACTTTAGAGAAAATGGAAAGCACAGAGAACACTAAGAGTTTTTATTTTTAGGCCCTTATGGTTTTTTCGTCACTATTTTTTAGCTCCACTGGCGCTCCTCGCAATCTTTCTTGACTACGCCAATTATACAAGGCTCCAAATGAAATACCTTCTTACTGTGACAGTTCAGGCACCGATAAATTATAGGGGGCCCTATAGACTGAGGTGAAACTTCGAATAGAGTGAACCTTAATATTCTCAGCTTTACAGATGGGGTTCAAAAAAGTCTCTTAACAACCCTTTCTTGATACCTACAGCTCCAAACCATTTAACCGAGTAATACCTTAAGAGTGTCCTTAATTTCTTTACTTTGCAAAGAAAAAGTTTTTTAGGACCAAACTCAACAAGCTCATTTAACGATGCTGATTGTTGATATCCGAGGCTTTGATTTAAATATGCAACGATATTGCCAGAAGCGCTTAAAGTTCGGTTCTGATCTAGACCATCCAGCCCTTTAGGTAAAGCGTGAAAATCAACCTCTTCAAAACTTTGATAATTAGTTACATATTTCTCCCACCATACGGTGTGCCAATCTGGTTTATGCAGCGGCGTAAAAAGAAACCCTTTTTTTCCTGAGTTAACAGCATCCCATACTGAGCTACTCCAAGAACTTCCGACTACGTCTGATGCAACAATCCACTCTCGGATCGTTAACTCTTTAGAAAAAAATATATTTTTACCAAATTGGATTCCTTGTTCTGCCGCCTTTTGATGGTACTGTCCACAAGAAATTGAAGGATGAGGACGAACAATAAATTGGTAGTCTGAATACTTAATTGAAAGTAAAGTTAAAAAATCCAAAAACAAAGATAAACACTTAGAAGCGTAATCTTTATAGATCCAAGCATTTTTTGAATCATAACCTTTATTAATTTTCCCTCTAATTTCGTTATCAGAAATAAATGCCCAAGCATAATTCATTGGCAGAAAAATCCAAGTTTTATTCATATCTAATTTGAAGCGCCCTGCTAATTCGCTTTTAATAGACTCTTTATTTTTAACGTCTTCTGCTAGTAACTCATAATGTACGTTACCAGTTATAGCTATATTCTGACCAAGTACTCCGTTTTCAATTAGGAATGATTTAAAGTCTTCACTCCATGTAATATGTTTAACTCTTTCTTTAAAAAAAACGTCACGTGGTTTTTTATAGTTTTGGTTAATTGGAGTTAGCAACTGTTCCCAATTTAATGAGAAAAACTGTGCGTTAGGAAATTCTCTAACAATGTGATTAACTGGCCATTGGTTCAACTCAAAACCATATGGTATGACGACTACGCTAGGATTGATTTTAGACATTAAGAAGAGGTGGAATTCCAAAGACAAAATACTCACTTTTTTGCCTTCGTTTTCAAGCTTTTCTACAATTCTTCGAATTGACGCTCCCTCCCTATCTTCATGCTCAAGCAAAAACAAAAAATCTCGCTGCTTTTTAGCCATTACCAAGTCAATCCTCTTTCACATCTAAATTTAAGAAACTCCAAATCAAGCTCTGAATCTACGTTACAAAAATCTTCTACAATCAAAGGCACCGTGTTGTCAGAAAACAAACTAGCTTTCTCTAAAATATTACTTACTGAAGAAACATAAATCCCACCAGTTAGCTGATAAGCTTTTGGTAACTCTTGTCTTGGTATCTCTGAATCAGCACCCCATATCAAAGACTTAAGTGCATTTTTTTCATCTATTAATTTTAACTTGTATGGATTAGGCTCATCGACTAATGCAACGCTAGTTACTGATTCACCATGCATTTGATGTAGTTCAACTGACAAGTCAATTTGCTTACCAGTTCGAACTGGTGAAGTTGGCTGAAGTAATACAATAATATCTTCACTCTTTAAACCGCCAATTCTAATAAAGTCTTTAATTACTTCTATTGAACGTGCATTATCTGTAGCCAGATGTTCTGGGCGTAGCCCGAACGACTTTGCGCCAGCGTGAACAGCTATTTTTTCATAGACAGCCGAGTCGGTGGAAATGTATAGTTCTTTTAACAATGAGCTGTCTTTCCCTGCAATGATTGCATATTCAATCAAACTGATACCATTTAGCAATGCAATATTTTTATCAGGGAACCCTTTAGATCCACTTCTAGCAGTTATTAACCCAACTACTTTAGCCATTGAAATGCTCCTCTTTATAAGATTTTCCGCCTATTACATCATTTGTATCAAAGCGTTTAATCAAAAATGAATCTTCTAACGGTAGTGAATTTACACCTCGGAACATCGTTAAGCCAAATTTTAGCCCTAAGTTTTCATAAAAAGTTTTATCTATGGTGGGAACTGCGGTTGGTCCACCATATGGATAAGAAATTGAAGGTACATTTTCACCAGTAACACGTCGAAGAAAATCAACTGAACGAGTGATATCATCTTTCGCATCTGTTAATTCAAGCGTACCTAGTGCTCGATGAGAAGCAGAATGGGTACCTAAAGCTCCTGCTTTATGCAGTTTTAAAATGTCACCCTGATCCATATACAAATCTTTACAAAAATCTGATTCTGATGTTACTAAATCAGAAAATATTTTATCAATTAATTCTTCTTTTTTTTGTCTATCTAATATGAAATTGAGTAAGTATTTAAGCTTTTTTGCTCCAGAATCGTCATATCGATATTGTTTTTCTAAAATATATTCGTCAAATTCATAACTCGATAAGTCAACATCATCACTGATCAAGCTAATGACTTCGGTATCAGATAAGCGGCTTCGTACATAATGAATTTTATGTACGTCAATGGCTTTTTTATATTCTATAGCGTCTGTTGTTACATAAAAAACACATGGAACGCCGATTCCATGTAAAATATCAAATGCATTAATTTGTTCTTTTAAACCATCATCAAATGTAAGCAGACAAAAGTCCTTATTTGCGTTAGGATAATTCCCTGACACAACCAGTTCTTGCGTGGCAAACTCATAACTTTGAGCCAATAAATCTATCTGCTTAAGAAGCTTACTCTTGTTGATTGGATAGATTCCGTTCCCTGTAGAATTTTCTCTAAAATAATGATAGTTGACACTTATTATATTCATTAGTTGACCTTTCTATAATTTAATAGCTTTCCGCAACGCATCTTCAGAAAAATCAGCCTTTTTATATACATGTCCAAGGGTAATATCTTGTGCTTTAGGTTCGATTTTTCCAGATAAATAACTAGAAGTAACTGATGATACTTCGCATAAGGATTTTTTTATCAATTCATTGGTTATTGAATAATAATCTTCCTCTAAGCTTTTAGGCTGCACAATATATAATATATTACCAGCATCAACTTTACGCACAGTTAAATGAATCGTTACACCTAAATGCTCTAAATCATCATTATAAAAAGGCCAAAACAACGTGCCTGATCCCCTATAATAGGGTGAAAATCCTAAATGAATGTTGATTATTTTATCGGAAAACGCCTCTAGCCAAGCTTCTTTTAAAATCCCTGTTCCAAACAAAATGATAGCATCTGGTTTAAGGTCTATAGCCCAAGATAGAACATCTTCACTATTTATCTCTGACTTTTTTACTTCAATCAATGGTACATTGGGGAAGTCCTGAGTATCAAAAATCTGTTTTTCTTTTATTCGCAACTTATCAAAGTGTTCAGTCACTAAACGGGAAGCCTTTTTTTCAGCAGAATAATATTTACCTTTGTCTTCCGAAATAACACCAACTAACTCTAGCTCTTTAGCAACTTGATGACATAAAAATTTATGCCTACAACTATTACTAGTTAATACTAGTACTTTCAAAATATTATTCCGTTGAGTATTAATAAGTGATACTTTTGAGAGGCTCATACTTTAATTTAAAGATTTCCTGACAAATGCGAGTTCCAGCAGTGCCATTGCCAAAAATTTTGTTCGATGGGTATTTACCACGTTTGATTTGATCAGAAACAGTTTGGTGAATGTCTTCTTTGTCATATGAACAGAACTTAACGTTATCGCCATGCTCTCGCATATTTTGTCGGTCACCGACTGAAACACAAGGAACACCTAAAAATGCGCCTTCTCTTAAGAAAGATGAAGAGTTGCCTACAGCGCAACTTGCATTAGCTAACACTCTAACAAAGTCTTCTGCGCTAAAGTTTTTATAAAAATGGAAGTTCTTCTCCATATTTTTTTCCCTAAATATGCGAATACCTTTGGCTACATCTTCACCACCAGCATCAGCGTTTGGCCAAAGAACAACTTTTTGATATTCATCAAATTCAACAAGCGCATCCAATGTTGCAGTTACCTGAGATAAACCACTGCCATAACTTGTGGTTACTGGGTGTTGAATCATCAAAATATAAGGTTTTTCCCAGTCGATAACCTGGCCAACACCACCGTATTTAGACATCACATCATTGTTAATTAAAGTATCAGAATTACTGATCACATCCATAGCTGGGCAGCCATAGTTGAAAACATTTTCTGGCCTTTCACCCATTTTGATAACACGCTCGCGGCTTTTTTCGGTTGCCACAAAATGGAAGTCAGCCAATTTGGTAATGGCATGCCTTACTCTGTCGTCAATATTACCGCTCACTTCACCACCTTGCACGTGAATCAAAGGAATATTTAAATATGAAGCTGCAACTGCAGTTGCCATAGTTTCAAATCTATCAGCTACAGATATAACAAAATCGGGCTTTAATTCATCTAATGCAGATGAAAGTTCAATAATTCCCATACCGGTAGATTTTGCTTGAGTTAAAAGCGTTTCACCTTCAACGATATAATAAACAGCCTTAACTGGCTCAAATCCATCCTCACGAATAACATTTACCGCTTTTCCAAATCTGTCTAATAATGTTGAAGCCCCAACAACAAGCTGCAATTCAATTTGAGGCTCATCTTGCAATGCTTTTAACACATATTTAATACGACCATAGTTAGCTCGGCTTGCAACAACAGTACACACCTTGATTTTTTTCATCAAACATCAACCTCAGTTAGAAAGTCCCATTTTTTTAAATCTTTTTTCAGCGGTTTCCCAACCGCTCGCGCAAACTCACCTGATGGAATTCCATGTCCAGCCGGCTTCTTAGTTTCTAAGTCACCAACTGTCAAAATATGCCCTTTACGTAAGTCACTGCGAACAGCTAAAGACTTCTCGAATATTCTTTTTAACTCTTTTTTTTCAGACAGGTCAACTTTGTCAATCGGACTACATAACATAGTGTCAATATCTCGCACTCCCCGAACAAGATATTTAAATTCATCTATTGTCAAAGAGGAAGTTGAGTCCGGCCCGAACATCCTCTTGTCAAACACAACATGAGCTTCAATCATTTTTGAATTCAAACTAACAGCGGCAAGTGATGGAAATATGGTACCAGAATGATCAGATAAGCCAACATCTACACCGTAGCGTAACCCTAATTCAGCAAGCACATTCAAACCAATATCTGAAGGTAGAGTCGGGTATTTAGTGGTACATTGTAGAATAGTAAGCTTATTACCATACGTTTTCACCAATGATACCGCTTGATCTAACTCTTGATACGAACTCATGCCGCTTGACAATATAATGTCTTTTCCTGTCTTACAGATAGTTTCTAACATTAACCTATTTGAAACCTCACCCGAACCTATTTTGTATTTTTTTACACCTAGTTCTTCTAACATTTCTACAGCCATAATTGAAAATGGGCTGCTTATAAATTCTAAGCCAACTTCCTCACAATGTTCTTTAATCTCCTTCCAGTGTGCAGCGGTAAATGACATTCTATCCCAATAGTCATAGCGCGTTTTATCTTCGAAGGTAAAATCGACACGGAATGGTTCAAAGGAACTGCTTTCTGCCTCTGCTATATGTGTCTGGAACTTTATAGCGTTGACACCTGTTTCTGATAGGGCATCGATGTACGAATGCAATATACCCAAGCTGCCATCATGTGCTTGCCCCACTTCTGCTATTACGAATACTCTACCCATTTGTGATCTCCTGACTGTAAAATATATTTATTGTGAACCTACAAATTACAACTGAATTTAAAAAATCTCATAAATAAGCGAGCTTGAAACAATATAATTGTCTGCCACAAAATTGCAAGGCTCGGTTTTACGAAGTATATTGACCATATACTAGCTAAAAGCAGGTATTGGGCCCGCTCTATAAACGAAGTGTAAATATGAGTTGCGTGGGGATAATCGGGCCGAGCCGAGCACCTCTTTCAAATCAGCATACTTTTCGGTAAATGATAAAAATCCCAAAAAACCAGCTTATACCACTTATTAAAATGATAGCTTAATTTATACTACGGTGTATTGGAGCAGTTAAATATAAAAAATAAACGACTAAATACAACTGATCTGCCTAAAAGTCCCTCTAGAAGAGTTATAAAGCACATGCCTGTATGTAAAAAAATATTTAAGAGCAGAGATAGCGAAATATCAAAAATGTTTGGAAATCGCGAAGCCTTTTAAGAATTCTGGCTTTTTAAGACCAGAAGTTTGCAGACAAAAACCAAAAAAACTACTCACGTTTATCGCAACAGAAAATTGATCATCAGACGCTAAAAAAACACACCTTTTTAATTTTTATAGGATGCTCAACCATTTTTTTTGTACATGTTCGAATGAAAATCTTCCCAAAGATTCAGCAACCTCTTGTGTATTTGATTTTGGTAAACTATTTAACCTCTGGACAATCTCGATTAATAATTTTTCTTCACTTTGTTCGAGCGATATTAATTGAGAAGATTCATTCATTAACAGTTCCTTAGGTCCCGTTTTACAAGCCGTTGAAAACACAGTAGTATTCAAGTAGATCGCCTCGATTAACACCGTTGGTAAACCTTCACTTTCGCTCGTAAGTACCAGTGCAGAGGCATTCCTAATATAAGGGTATGGGTTTTCGATAAATCCAAAAAATGTTACCAATTGTTCAGCGTTTTTACTCTTGACTAATAACTCCAAATTTTCTTTTTCAGGGCCGTCGCCTATTATTGCTAGAGACTTGTTGGCTTCAATGCAAGCTAATATTAAGCGATCAAAACGTTTCCTAATGGTCAGTGATCCTAAACCTAGTATATACCCTTCCTCAACCACTTCACTTGATTTTGACAATGCTTCAATTCTTTCAAAATCGATAGAATTGTAGATCACGTCGATTCTAGATTCCTCAATCTTTAGGAATTTCGATAATATCTTCATCTGCTCCACGCAAATGCAAACAATTTTTATCTTTTTATTTTTATAAATCTGCTGGAGATTCACTGTCGCTGTATAATTTTTCCGACAATATACCTCTTGCGGATCATTATGAATGTGAAGAATTGTATTTGCAATCTCCGAGAACAACTCGGTTATCTCCAAAAGAGAATACATATTCAATGAAATAAAACAATCAACATTCAAGAATTGTAACTTGCTTTTTAATTTTGATTTGTAGGCAGTCAAGTAGATAAAATACTGAAGCTTTTTTTTAACCCTCACAAACATTGGCACTTTAGAAAGTACACTTCGTAAACTATTTTTCTCTCTACTTTTCGTTCCTGAATTTCCTCGTTGATATCTGGTGAGATCAACTTTCTTTAAATTCGACTTTGACAAATGATAAATATCTATATATTCCGGAACTTCAAACGCCACTTTAGTCACAACACTTGTGATAATTGTTACTTTAATGCCATTCTGATTGAACATTTTAGCCATATCCAGCATTACACGAACGCCACCAGTATCACCCAGGCCTTGATTATAAAAGCATACGTGCACTGTTTAAACCCTCTTTTGTAAAAATTGATCTAAAAAATAAAACACCTATATGGCGAATTTTTTTGTGAAATAAATATCCCACTAGGTCTCCTACTACATAATAACAGAACAGCGCGCATATCGCTGCGTAGGCTCCATAATCACTTACAAATAGAACAGCTATTACCAATGATATGACTGCTCCAGGCATAACCCGATATTTGTTGTATCTCTGTAAACCCTCCAGATAAACGATTCTATATAAAATCCGAGAAGGCACTGTTACACACAGGATCAGAAGGGTAGAAATAATTTGGTTTTTGTATGGCTCATATTGAATACCAAAAACAAATGTAATAATGTCACCTCCAGTCATGTATAAAAAAGAAACAAATAAAACGGTTAGCCAGAAAGTCACAAATATATAAGAAGTAAATATCATCTGATTTCCAGTAAAATCAATGTTGTTATCTACAAAGTAGCGATAAAACCCATCACAAATCGCATTACCTGCATTCATAAATGTTGCTATGAGAATTAACGAAATCGACAAAGGCGCAAGTGCCTCTGCCCCTTTGTAGTACTCAAGTAAAACCACGGGAAGTGATAACGCAAAAGTTATGAAAATATTATTGGGGATTTCACTCCTAACCCTAATAAGCATTAATAAGCCAAGCCTTATGCGCACTTTAAGCACCATTTTGACATTCTTTATAACAATAAAAGTCATCACACAAAATACTATAGAATCAATCAAGTACCCAATTGCATAATATTTTAAATCGGTAATATCAAGAGAATATAGGGACACTGCATAAACAGCCATTGCTAGCTTAGAAATCAGTCTACTTTTTACAATTAATTCCGGTCGCTCCAAAGCTTTCCAGCAGACACTAAAAATTTCTGCCCTTCTCATCAAGTTTGTCAATACAAAAACGACCGTTACAACAATAAAATCGATACTGCTTTGTCTAAAATAAACATATGACAAAACCAATGTGCCTACAATAAGCGTCGACAATAGCTGAAATATCAACGCTGTGCCCACGTAAGCACCGACTAACTTTGGCTTCATGCAGATTCTCTGCATAGTAATAGCGTTGAGCGAGAGGGTCAGAAATACACCTAACAGAGAGAAAAAATATTGATTAACCGAAATAGTCCCCCAATCTGCAATGGTCAATTGATTAGTGCAAATACTTACGAAAAGTAACGCTGAAATAACGGTAAATAAATGCTCTGACATTAAAAGTATTGATGAGGTGATCTGCTTTTTCATAATACAAACAACTCTTTAAACAGCTTTAACTATATTTGAAATTTCACTCTCGATTCTCAAAGCGCATTTCCCATCAAACGGCGATAGTCCAGTAGTTGAATACTTACTGCGATAATCATCGAATGATTCACTACTTTTTAGACCGTCAAAAAGTGCTTCATTCGAATAAAATATCTTTATTTCAAATTCATGAAAAAAGTCACTATATTTAACCCCTAGATGATCTATTATCACGGCTGGTTTTTCGCATATCAATGCCAAGGCTATTGTTGAGGAGTAGTTGGATACGAACAAAGAACAACTTGGAATAAGTTCTATTATGTCATTTTTCGCAACTTCTAGATTGTTGTAGTTAGTTAAAAAATCATACCTTTTCGGATCCATTTTTGGATGTAAACTAACTATTAGTTTCCTATTAAGTTGAGATAGCCCGTTTACGAGTTCATTTACTAACTTAAAGTGTTCTGGCCAAGAACACACCTTATGTTCGAAATATTGAGGAAGCGCAAGCAATACGTAATCTTGCGAAGAACCCATTGAGTCTTTTCCTGAATTTTCGATAAATTTAAATAGCCTATCATGAGCAATACTTCCAGTAATAATATAATTACTCGTTTCTCCCCCATTGGCTGACAGCCTGCTAAGTTCCCTTTCGCTATCTAAAAAAACTGTAACAAAACCGCTTCCTCCCAAAACCCATGGATGTTTTGGCATAATTGACATTTTTTCCAGCGCAAGTCTTTCCCAAGGGCGATAAAAATTGTAATGCTTTCCATCAATCGAAAAATTAGTGGAACATTCGGAATGCGTATTATAGTTGTAAATTTTCCTTGTCCTTAATGTTAGACAAGATTCATATGATGCGGAAAATGCAAAAGGAACAATGAAGGTTGGTATTTTACTTTCTGTTGCAGCAAGCAGAACTGCAACTTCGTAACCACATGACCTGTCATTTGTGATAAATATGCAATCTATAGTTTTATCAAAAATGATCATTTTAAGTTCATTTTTTAGCTTGAAAAGTCTCCTTTCCAGTCTCGTTGACAGTAACGGAGTGAATCTTTTTTGCAACCAAACTCCAAGGAAACTATCATCAATGACGCGCTTTTTCACATACTCAAAGACACGTTTTTTAAATATTGAAACTCTTAAAGGCGCTTCCTTGCTATAAAGGCGCAGCAGACCCCAGTTTTCATTAACGATCATTTTTTCATAGCTTGATTCAGAATCTACGATAAATATTGGACTTATATTTCCACAATTTAAAAATAGATTGAAATATTCTTTCATCGCAGCGTCGTGAGGGACATAGACTAAAGCTTTAATTTTCATACTTAATCTTATCCGTATTTGAAAATTTCCTAAAAATAATTAGCATTTCTTGATACGTTCTTTCCGGCACAACTCGTACCTTATGATTATTGACCGAGATACAAGGGTGCTCAACAATAGCTGGCCAATCAAAAGCCCTTAGGAGTCTTTCCAACGAATCAGACTCAATATTTAGATCAAATGAATTATACTCAGCCAGCTCATTCCTTCTTACTATCTTACGATTAACAGGTGTTTGACAAAAAGATTTAGTACTAAGATCTAGATTATTTTCAAGCAATTCTTGGATAAACAAAGGGAATTCTCTTATTGCTTCAACCATTACACTTGCGTCAATTTCTTTTGAGGTAAGACCCGGCGGTAAAGAGTAAATTACTTGCCTGATAATATCGCCACTGTCAATGCCTTCATCCATATAATGATAAGTATAACCCCACTCTGGTGTATCCTTTGTCAAAACATGATAAACGGGTGTAGCACTACCTGCGTACCATAGAACTGGCGCCCCATGGAAATTTATTACACCCTTCTTAAATAGATCTATATGCTTTCCTTTGAGTATATGAAAATTACTCAAGGATAGACCCAAATCATATGACACGCTGTTATCTAATTCATCAGGGCTCATAAGCACTTCTATATTATTTTTTTGAGCAAACAATTTGACAGCATCAGGAACCCCTTCAATAAAGTGAGGGTTATTTTTATCTTCACAAACTACAACAGCTTTTATGTTGATTCTTTTATTGACCTGATAGGCTATTAACTCTCTAAAGAATTGAAAGCCCACGTTACCACTTGAAAATAAAACAACATCATAATTCATTACTTACTCGCTTTTCCACAGTAAAAACTCAGCAAAAGAAAAATCTAAATCAGTGTCAATATCTATGCTATTAGCATCCGCCATAAGAAAAGGGACTGTATCACTAGCGAAAAAGCCATTATTTTTCTCTAAATCTTCAGGTGTTGTGATGTACATAGCGCCATTTGAAATTAGTGCTTTGGGGAGATCCTGACTTCTTGTCTTAATAAATTGCTCGAACATTGGGGTCATATTGTCATTATCTTCTTTGAAGGCCCAGTAGGGATTAAACTCTTTCATGGCTACTAAACTTGATCGATTACTGTCCATAAATTTGTATATTGCTGAACGTATATCTTCTGAATCACGAAAGGGCGTTGTGGCTTGTAAAATGACAATGATATCCGGTGAGTAGCTACCTTCCCTTAATACTTTCAAAACGTGGCGAATAGCATCAATACTACTTGAGTGATCTTGTGATATTTCAACAGGTCTTAAAACAGTGTCAGCACCATATCTTTTCGAAACGTCTAAAATATCTGCACAGTCACTTGATACTATTATTTTATCAATTATTAATGACTTCTTCGCCTCATCAATAGCCCAAGCTATTAGTGGCTTACCCCCTAATAGCTTAATATTTTTTTGGGGGACTCTCTTAGATCCTCCTCTCGCTGGGATGATAGCAAGAATACTTTTTGTGTTCTTCATTTACGTGGCTCTCATGGATTTATAAAATACAGCTGAAAAAGTAACCTTTAGATATCCTAACTATGCAGATAAAAAAGATAAACCAATATCAGCTTTTAGCCCTTTATGATTTAAAAAATATTTTAAATGATGCGATTACTTGAATTGGTCTCATCAAAAAATTCTCTAAGGATTGATGGCAGATTTAGTGGCTACTTCAACCAATTTTCTTAGATATTTTTTTAATAACTTTACATACTTCTTGGAAATCATCAAATTTTATAAAATAACCAGTAGGTATAACTA
>Ga0075441_10000782_pt1 | contig 15923 bp, 21 predicted proteins | sample CoawatmetaG00DNA_FD_71582 | JGI IMG/M metagenome (GOLD analysis project Ga0075441, IMG submission 71582) | Marine microbial communities from the West Antarctic Peninsula - Coastal water metaG002-DNA | ecosystem: Environmental > Aquatic > Marine > Coastal | place: Atlantic Ocean: West Antarctic...
TCAATGATCTTATGCGAATTAACCGCCTAAAACTGTCTGGCAAGGTGGACAATTGGTTATTATTTAAATATATACGAGATAATTGCGTTAAATTGCCAATCCACTCGGGTAAGATTTCTATTTGGTTGTAAGAGGCGGACAACGATTCCAACAACGTTAAAGTGTTCAACTCAGGTAAAAGGGTTAAACGGTTATTGTATAAGCTCAACCTCTTTAATTTCGTTAAAGAACGAATATCGGGTAATACATTCAATTGATTGTTGGTTAAATACAAAGATTCTAAATTGATTAAAGCACTAACTTCGGGTAAGGCAGTCAGACGATTATTACTTAATAACAACTCTCCTAAACGAACCAAGGTGTTAAGTTCTGGTAAGGTGGTTAATTGGTTATCACTTAGATTCAATGTTTCCAAACGGGTTAAAGAACGAATATCGGGTAATACATTCAATTGATTGTTATAAGCACTCAATTCCCTTAATTGGGTTAATTGGCTTAAACCAGGCAATTCGGTGAGGAGGTTACTGTCTATATTTAATGTTTCCAAACGCGTTAAGCGTTCTAAACCAGGCACGGCAGTCAATTGATTGGAGTCTAATATTAACTCTTTTAATCGTACCAAATATCCAAGATCCGGTAAGGTGGTTAGTCGGTTATCGTTGAGCGCCAAATTTTCCAAACGGGTTAAATGTCTAATATCTGGCAACGTCGTTAATTGGTTATTAAACGCGCTCAAATGTGTTAATGTCGTCAAACTGTCTATACTTTCGGGTAAGGTGGTGAATTGGTTATCGTCTAACAACAAGGTTTCTAAATGCGTTAATTGTTCTATGCCGTCCGGTAAATCCGTCAATCCTTCGTTTCTTACTTCCAAGTAGGTAACCTCCTCGCGAGCTTGATGTGTCCGTTCGTCTATGTCTTCCATTGCCAATACGCTCATATATATATCGTTTATTAAATTATTCTGTTTATTCAATTAAAGGAGAACGCGTCTTCTAAATAGATGACTTTATATGAATAAACCTATTTTTTTATGGTTTGAAGCCAATCTAAAAATTGAAGTGAAATTTTTTATAGTTAAACAACAAGATGGTGTGGGTACAAGAATGGAAAGACGATGTCATAGAGCATTGGGTGACCACATTCGACCGAGAACCACTTCTACACGCAATGGACGATTTTGCCAATAATCCCGCGATGGAAAATGAGTTTTTGCGAATCGTTCAAGAAACGATTGACATGTTTAATAACCTCGGTTGGTCAGGAGAAGTGTGTGAATTTATAGATTACTTATATATAATTAAGGTTACTTTTAGGATTAAGGTTCTTAAAATGAACCCGACGCCGCATAAACCTATATTTTTATTGAGGGCAATGAACTTGTTTTACAAACGAATACATTAATAGAAAATTGATTTATTATTTATCTGAAACAAATAAACATGGAGTTCTCACCAACGCAACAATTAGCCTACGACCACTATTTGAATGGAGACAATGTATTTATTACTGGACCCGGTGGAACGGGTAAATCCTATTTTATTAAAAAAGTATATGAAAACGCGAAACAACGTAACTTAAACGTAAGCGTCACCGCCATGACAGGTTGCGCCGCGTTGTTGTTGGATTGTAACGCGAAAACGATTCATTCGTGGGGGAGCATTGGGTTAGGGACAGACCCGATCGAGATGATCCTTGGACGGATTGTAAAATATCGTAAACGAGACAACTGGCTACATACCGATTTATTGATTATCGATGAGGTCTCCATGATGTCACGCGAATTGTTTGAGTTGCTGTTTAAAATCGCCCAAAACTTTAGGCGTAATAAAAAACCATTCGGCAATATGCAAATCATTTGTTCCGGCGATTTTCATCAACTACCGCCTGTGACGAAAGACAGCGCGTTTTGTTTTGAATCGTTGTTATGGGACGAGTGCTTTCAACATAGCGTGGTGTTGAAAGAAAACTTTCGTCAAACAGGCGACCCCGTATATCAAACCATTTTAAATGAAATTCGCGAAGGAATCATAAGCGAAAAAAGCAAGGAGATTCTGACTACGTGTTTACACAAACCCCAACACGAAACGATTTCGCCGACTCTCTTATACCCGAACAAGCGATTGACGGAGCAAGTGAACCGAAGCGAACATATTTATTTGGAAGGAAAAGAACATCTATTCCAAATGAAATATATAGAAACACCAAACAAAAAAGTCGAAGAAGAATTAAGTAAACAGAAAAAGAATATGATGGTAGAAGAAGAATTACGATTAAAAATTGGTTCGCAAGTGATGTGTATTATTAATTTAGACCAAGAAAACGGCATTGTGAATGGAAGCCAAGGAAAGGTCACCGGGTTTGACGAACATGGATTGCCTATGGTTAAATTCTTCTATAAAAATACATCGCGTGTAATCGGACACCATAAGTGGTTTAACGAAAAACACGTCACGAACGGAATTCAACAACTGCCTCTTATTTTATCATGGGCGATCACCATTCACAAATCCCAAGGCATTACTTTGGAATTTGCTAATATAAACATTGGGTCGAACGTATTCGAATGCGGACAATCGTATGTGGCGCTAAGTCGCGTGAAGTCGTTGGACGGTTTATATATTCAGGGGTTAGATTTTACTAAAATAAAAGCAAACCCTAAAGTTTTGAGATTTTATGAAAAATTAAGTGTTAATCTTCCGTGAAGGGATTTTAGAAGATACTAAATAAATCGAATTTTCGGTCATAATAATATATTCTTCACCTACTTTGAAAATTTTAGAAATAGGACTGGTATACTCTTCTTCGCTTCGCACCAATATTTTTTCATCGTTTTCTCGGACGCCTATAAGCACTTTGGACGCGTGGGAATCTAACCAATAGTCCATCATAATAGGTTTATCTTCTTTACACGATAATTTACACGCATTGATTAGTACTTTTTGACTTGGAATAGGCATATCCTCGCTCATATGAATTATTGTTATTTTTTTCTTTTTATAGATTTTACGCAATAAATATAGTTTTGTATATTTTTTTTTTAGGTTTAATGATTTTGGTAATGGTATTTTGTTGATAAATTTGCGAGAAATTTGTGTTTAAAATATCTTTGATATACTCGTAGATCATAAACAATTCTTCGTTTTCACATTTGCCTACAATTAAAATACTTCCGGTTCGAAATATCATAAACGAGATTTCTCGCTTGTCTTCTAACTTGTATTTACATTGAATGCCAGGATAACTACACGAGTCAAAAGAACATTTGATACTATAATCTTTTTTTAAAATCCTAAACAAATTCTCACGATGTAGGTAATAATTACAATTGAAATTGGAATTCACTAATATAGTTTGTCTCTTGTCTACGACTTCGTCAAGGGTGACGTCGTAAAAGGGTTGTAATAAATACTTAATTTTTTCCACCGCAATCTCTAAAACTTGGTCGTCTTGTATACCGGGTATTTCTACTTTACCCGAATTGAATAATTTAAGATGGACTTCTCTGTATTTGTCTTTAAACAAGATTCGATAAATAATGACAAAGCAATTATAAAACGCACTTTTAGATTTCTTTTTAAATTGGACAACGTCTTTTTTAGACAATCCAATACTGACTTTGCGTACATCTTTAAATTTTACGCGACCACTCGGGGTGTCGAATTGGTTTAAAATTTTAACGTCAATGGGCAAGGTTAGTTTTTGTATATTGTCTTCAAATCGAAGGACGTCTTCCTTGTCTTTAAAATTAAATTTCATTTGCTTCTTGATGATACCTTCTCGTGGTTCGTCGTAAGAAATCATATTTAATTTCCAAAAAATGTCGTGTAAATCAATGGATACATTAAAATACAATATTTTGGTTTTCGTTGAAATAACAATGTCTCCACATACTGGAATATCCTTCGGAATATCGTCGGTAGTTTCTTTCAAAACACCACTATGGTTCATAAAATTCGCCCATTGTTCTTCTAGCATCTACTACTAGTCGTGAGACATCTATAAATCAATTTTGTAAATTCAAATAATAGTTAAAAAATACTTTATCCAAATACTCCAGTTCACATCCATGTAATAAAATTTCTTTCATATAAAACAATAGCGTATTATCTAAGACGCTATGGGTTAACATATACATAAATAATTTTATCAAAAAATCTTTGGGATAAAATGGTTTCATTTTAGATTTTAATAATGAAAAAGAATAATGCTTACAAATATGTTCTATATGTTTTTCTTTTATAAAATCCGTTTTGATGTAATGATAACTCTGTAATGCATTCACCATACAACGAATATCGGGGTAATAATTATACATAATATCCTCTAATGTATCGTCTGAAATCTTTATGTCTTCGCTTTGAATGATATGATTTAAATAATCCTTGTAATTAGATAAATTATAAAACTGAATGGTCAAGCATTTGTGGCGCAAAGGTTGGATGAGTTTACTGATATAATTACAAATTAAAATAAATCGTACGTGTTTATAATGGTTCAATAACAATAGCAACGATTGTTGAGCCGGTTTGGTCATAGAATCTACTTCGTCTAAGATTACAAACTTCAATTCGCTATTTGTGAAAAACCCATGACTCTGAACGAAATTATAGATTGTATGCCGGATAATATCTACCCCCCTATCGTCTGATGCATTTAATTGTATGATATTGTGTTTCATCGCATATTTCGTTTTTATAGTATCCAATAAACAATGGACCGTGGTAGTTTTTCCGGTACCCGGTGGTCCGTATAAAAGCATATGAGGAATAAAGAGGGTCTCTACCATAGTATCAAACATAATTTTATAATGGTCGTCTAACACGATAGAACATAAATCCGTGGGTCTATATTTTTCGATCCATGGGTTCATTTATTACATTAGTAAAAGTATTTAAATCAATATTACACATGTGTGTATGACTGAAGAAGTAAAAATACCTAAAAAAAGGGGGCGTAAACCCAAAGGTGGTAAAATCGTAGAATTAAAACCGAAAAAAAACGACCAAAAGGAAATGATCCAATCGGTGATTCTTCATTTAAAGTGTAAGAAAAGTGAGATTTTTAAATCTGAATTGGATACGAACATATATAATATTGAACCTTATACGAAAGAATGTGTACAATATGAAATTATACCACACAACCCCGAAAAAGTAAAAGAAAACGCGAATGATAAAAGCGAAGAGAAAGAAAAAAATAAAATTTACGATAAATTAAGCGAATTAGAGAAGAATTTACATTCAGACAATATACACAATAAATCCAATTGTTTTTGGTGTACGTGTTCATTTGATACCCCGACGATATACATTCCCACGATAAAAATGAAAGAGAATTATAAAGTATATGGTTGTTTTTGTAGTCCAGAATGTGCGACCAGTTATTTATTCAACGAGCCCATCGTGGAAACCATTAAATACGAACGGTATCAAATGCTCAATTATTTATACGGAAAAATTTACGATTACAAAGAAGTCATCAAAATGGCTCCGTCTCCGTTTTACACGCTTGATAAATATTATGGAAATTTAAATATACAAGAATATCGTAAGTTATTGAAATACGACCGATTACTCTTATTCACAGAAAAACCGTTGACCAAAATTTACCCCGAACTGCACGAAGACAATACACGGTTTGAACCCCTTTATAATCATAAAATGATAATGAAGAAAAACGCACCCATCAATAAAAAAAAACACATAGAATCAGCCTTTCAGTTATAATTTCGATTTAATTCTTCCACTTGTTTGATAACAGGCTCAACGGACTCACTACTGGCTCAACTGGTTCAACGGGCTCAACTACCGGCTCAACTGGTTCAACGGACTCAACTACTGGTTCAACGGGCTCAACTACTGGTTCAACGGACTCAACCGGCTCAACTGGCTCAACTGGTTCAACAGGGACACCCTCAGACTCGACCGCTCTTTGGAAGTCTGGTTCAACGAAAGGGTTATTGTCCGGCTCAACTCTGTATATGATTTCATTTACTGGATCCAGATATTCCATCTCTAGACGTTTTTGACCCAACATTATATATATTATATTTTATATATATAATGAAAGAAAAAGGAAGAACGATGGTAGTGCATGCTTTAGTCATTGGTATTTTATTATATTTATTTATGTTTTATATTTTAGGACAATCGCAAGACGTGTCAGAAAATAGAAGTATATTGATCGCGGCGGTTATTTTAGCCTATATGATTTTGTTTGGTCACGGATTGCCGACGAATCAAATGATGTAATTTTTTTTAAATGATCTACGTGTTTTCGCGCGTTAAATGTATAAGGCTTCCATTTTTTATGGACCGGTAGCCAAATACACGTGACATAACGGGTCTCTTCAACGACTTCGGTTTCCTCGTCGCTATATTCAATATTTTTATAATTAATTTTATTTTTAAATATTTTTCGTAGCAAATAACTCGTCTTAATATCGTTTACATAGGCATTACAAACAAAATAATCCTTTCCGTCGTCTTTTACATATAGTCTATAGACTTCGCTTAATTCGGGATGTTTGTCTATGATAAAATGTCCATATGAGTTAGACAATTTGTATAGTTTCGCTTTAGGCGTAAATTGTAAAATACCATAGACGTTATAATTCAATTCACTTGCGGCGAAAATAGGCTCTGAGTCCGTGCGGAAGGGTAGTTTAAAATTATACACATCCTTTGCTTTGGATTCGGCAATATAATGGTCTAATATATGTTCTAATTGGTCGTAGCTGTGCGTGGATTTATTTTTATAAAGCATTAATTTCTCTGCTACGAATACATGGTCTATAAGTGTTCCATATAGTTGCGTGCCAAGGCTAAGGACAGGGTCAAAGGCTACATATACATTTTTATGTATTTTACGCTCAATGTCGTATAAAATACATAATGGTTTATGGTTCTCTTCTTTAAACGTCGCCAAGTATTTCGGTCCACACGGTATAAAAACACTTGACGAAGAAGACAATACATTTGTCGTGGCATACATTATGTATACCTTTTATTTTTGTCTTTAAGTAAAAGCAACGATTCTGATAATTCAATAATATTGTCTTCCACGTCGGGAATATTCGGTGTAAAATATTGTAACATATCTATGTTCATATAATAGAGTATACAATGAATACCTAAAAGGATAAGGAAAGTATATAGTATCATATACACGACAGTTATATTATTTCTTAGATAAAAACGAAAGCAACGTATCGAATAAAGCTTCGTCCACTTTACTTTTCGTTTCAAAGTAATAAGACTCTTGGTTCAAGTAACTATGTTTGATTAGAGACAAATTATAATCTATAATACATGTTTCGAATGTTTCTTTCACGGTAACGTGCTCGTAGGGTATATGGGTAATCGCGTCGTAGTGGTATACATTGTCTTCTACTAGAATATACATATCTTTATGGGTTATCTCGTAATATTTTTCTTGGACGATCGTTTGTTTACTCCATTTCTTCTGCTTGAATAAGAAGATTCCGACCGGACTATAAATGAACTCTTGACTATACGACTTAGACGATTCAAAATTATCCATCGTATAATTTTGAATAAATAATTTCATTAATAGTATTGGTTTAAAAGGTTTAAATAATAATAATAATATACAATAATGGTTAATGTAGTAATTCTAAAAAAATCCGGTACGGTGTTGAGTCGGACGGTAGAATCGCCTGAGCTATTTTATAGCTTGTGCGGGTATAAAACAAACAAAGATTTTATTTTGTTGCATACGTGGGAGGACTACGAATTGTGGGGTAAAACAAAAGGAAAAGCGGGACAGGAAAATAAATACGAACTACCTCCCCCACACGAAAATAGTTTATTTTTTGGCACGCTGTGTCTGTTTAAAAAAAGCGGCGATTTGTCTCTATCGGAATGGGTAAAATGGTATACTAAAAAAATGGGCGGCGATCATAGACTAGACGACGAAAGTCGAAGCGAAGATTCAGAAACCTATTCGGACAGCGAATACACCAAAGAAGGCTATTTAAAAGACGATTTTGTGGTGGAATTAAAAGAAGAATTATACGACTAAAAATAGGCGTCCAATATGGATTTGTTTTGCGTGGCATCGCTATAGCCCAGCGTATATAATTCATAAATACTATAGTTTTTTTTCAACAAACTGTATCCGGGTATACGATATCTATTAAATCGCTTAAATAGGGTATAGTTCAAATATAATATATGTTTTCCTTTCATAGAACGTTTGTAATGAGGATATAACAAACCACCATCCATACAACATTTTCCTTTATAAAAATAAAATAAATCATAATACGTGACAAATGGTATAAATGAACTGGATATACAGCAGTCGGTCATGTCTTTGATATTTAAAAATTGGTCGTATCCGACCAAGCGAGAATAATCCGTCGTGACGGCGATATATTTATCCTTAGTATCAAACATATCTATATGTAATATAGAATTCATCAAATGGATTGTTTTTTTCAAAATATAAGGCAAGGACATGCGACCGTGTAAATTCAATTGGAATAATTTAGTAAGAAATAAATCATCGTGTTTTTTATCCATAGATAAGAAAATCGAATTTAGAGCCCCCGCCGAAAATCCTATTATTTTTTTTGATTTCATGTTATAATTTTTTTTTATAAAATGACTTATCCCCAACACATAAAACCCCAGTAATCCACCCGGAGACAAAATAATATCGGGGTCCTTTATCACCTGTATACGCGGTCTATTCCACGTATACATCAAGAGAATGAATATACAGAAAAGCAACATTACTATATAGTATATAGTTTGCTTTATCCAAAAATTGATTTAAATATTTATTCGTATTGGATGTATGATTATCACGGACCCCGACGAATTTCGGCACCGAATCACGCAATACATTCACAAATATATTTCAGACGAACCGACATGTAAAACCATCGAAAAAAGTATATACAATTATTGTATTCATAGTTCCAACGCCTATAATAGTACGAAATCTTGGGACAACCCTTTGTTTGTTATTTTATATTTGGATAAATTCAAAGTCATCCGTCAATGTTTAAACGAAGAAGACCTATTACGACGTCTTAAAGAAGACCCGGTGTTTTGTAAAGATATTTCATTTAAAAGCGAACAAGAATTATACCCCGAACAATGGAAAGCCATGACCGAAGATAAAAAAACTCGCGTGGATAATAAATATTTTCCAAAAATAAAAGCGTCTACGGACAAATTTAAATGTGGTAAATGTAAGTCAAAAGAATGCACGTATTATCAACTACAAACACGATCGGCAGACGAACCAATGACAACGTTTGTCTCTTGTATCAATTGCGGAAATAGATGGAAATGTTAAATCAATTCTAAATCTTTTACGTGCCAATATTCAAACGAGCCATTGGGTATAGGTCGCTTAAGTATAAACGGTATTTTTTTTTGTTTTAATTCTTCTTCCGCAATCAAATGTTTATCCAAGACCATATGATTGACCGTTATAAACGGCGGCGCGCCACGATTCAATTGTCCGACCCTTAACCCGATGAGTTTAGCCTTTTCATATTTACTTAAAATTGGATAGGTTTTATGCAGTGGGTCTTCAATCGTCCCCTTGTCGTCTCTTGTAACAAGAGACAAATTATACATTTCGTCAAAGGACAAATGTACTTCTTCTGGATGATACGTATTCACATACGTTTTATTGTTTTCAAATCGGTTAAAATCCTCCCCTATGTAGTCCGACGAAGATTCTTCTATATCACCCATAGCCGAACTCTCGTCTTCTTCGACCTCTTCTTCCGCTTCTTCTACCTCTTCGTCTTCTTCTTCGTCTTCTTCGACATCTTCTTCGTCCGAACCTTTATAGGTTTCTTCGTCTTCTTCTTCGCTCATTATACTATGCCTTATTATTATTTTTAAATCAATTTTGTTAAGGTTTCCACGAAGAATCGCACACGCAACACATATACCTATATTTTAAGTTTTGCTCGTCGTATCGGTAATAGATGACCTTTTTCGGAGTTTTCTTGGTATTGGTGTCACAAGTCTGATTGGGGCATTGAATCGTCGTGGAATAAGGAATCGTCGGATCATATTTAAGATAAGGATTGATGTCTTGTTGAGAGAACTCAGATTTATTATACGTGACTTCTTGGATACATTCTAATTTTTCTTGTTCTTTTGAATGTCCGCATTTTTGGCAATAATAATGCAAGGTTAAATCCTCGTTGACCTTTAAATAATACATGTTTTCGCATACACTACAAAACTTCATTAATACATTATACCAATACTTTTTAATCAATTTTAGACAATTCATTATAAAACATCTCTAATAATTTAGACAATTTAGAATAATCTGTATCACAATACATATTATAGATATTGGTTCGTAAGATTAAATGCGGGTGATCTAGTTTTATATCTGTATACGTCTTTAAAAAATGCGCTTTGATAACAGGGTAAAACGATTTAAAACAATCGTCGATGTAATCTACGTTCAAACACTTTAATATGGCGACTTCAATGTTTTTGTAATGTAGGATCCGGTTATAGGGCTCGTTGTCTTTGTCCGTCGCCTTGATACCAGGTTCATTTAATAACGGCATTTCGTTGAACAATGTCGACAAACACAATAATACAGACCGCAACGATTGACAAGAACTCCATTTTTCGCCAGGCCAAGTATTCAACAACGACAAACACACATAGCCGTTGACGTATAAATTCGGATTAAAACGTGTTTTACCGTCAAATGTCCTGAATAACACCTTGGGTGGGACGAATGGATAGTCGGGCGGGAAATGAAATTCAAAAAAATAGAACCCGTTTTCATACGGCGTGTTTTTTGGACCGATGATCATGGCATATCCAATCGTGATGACCTCTTCGTGTGGGATATACATAATATTATCAATGGGAACGCTCATAATATCTTTTACATCCAAGACGATTCGTTTCATAGACCTATTCATTGTTAGAGTATACAAGTTTTCTTTATTCTAAAATTGATTTAAAATTAAATTATAACTTTATTATATGGACAACTTTATGAAGAAATTCGCTTCTAAAGATAAAACCCTCCACAATTATACCAAAATAGGAAGCGAGAAACTCAGCATTTACGGTGGTTGTTATTATGTACCACCCGAACATATGAATGAATTTATTAAAAATTATAAAAAAATGGTATTGGTGGACCAACGCGAGGCTTATTTTACAGAAAAACAACTAAAAGAAGGTCCTTTGTTGATTGACTTGGATTTTCGGTATTCTTCTATCGTCGACGAACGTTGCCATAGCACGACCCATATTGTCTCGATGGTGCAAGCCTTATACCAAATGGTAAGCACTATGAAACAAATGACCAATGACCCCATCACCTGTTATGTATTCGAAAAACCCCATGTCAATACGTCGTGCGAAGACTTGACCAAAGACGGCATTCACGTCGTGATGGACGTGCGAATGGACATAATCGAGAAAATAATATTTCGCGAAAAATTAATGAAACAGGCGCCCGAAATATTTCACGATTTACCCTTGACCAATACGTGGGACCAAGTGGTGGACGAAGGCGTTATGAAAGGGTCGGTAAATTGGCAATTGTATGGGTCTAGAAAACCAGGCAACGAATCGTATCGGTTGACGTACGTGTTCAAAGGACATTACAATCAAGGATGGACGCTAGAGCAAGTCGACTTTGACCAAGACTTTATATGGAATAATTTTAAATGTTTTACAGCCAGGAACGAAGACTTGGTTGTGTTAAATACAAATATTCAAGAAGAATATGACCGCACAAAGATATTGCGCGAACAAGTCTCTAAGCCAAAGTCTATGACATTAATACCCAACTATAGAAAACCTTATGACATCAAAGACGAAGCGACGTTGGATCAGGCGGTCAAAGAGCTTATTCGGTCGACTTCTATCGACGAACAATACGTGAAAGATACACACGCGTATACTCTTTTGTTGGACGATAGTTATTACGGCGAAGGAAGCTATAACAAATGGATAAAGGTCGGGATGGCTCTAAAAAATACAAGCGATAAATTATTCGTCACGTGGGTGAAGTTTAGTAGTAAAAGCGTAAATTTTGAGTACGACAGCATTCCAGACCTATATAACAAGTGGACTAGTTTCCAATGCGATGAAAGACTGACCTATCGTTCCATTATTTATTGGTGTAAAGAGGGCAATTATAACGACTACCTAAAAGTATTTAACGATAGTATTCAAAAACATATTCATTATTCTTTTCACCATATTACAGACTATGATGTCGCGAATGTATTATATCAACTCTATAAAGAATCGTTCGTGTGTGTAAACATTAAAAATAATCTTTGGTATGAATTTGACAGTAACCGTTGGATTGAAAACGATAGTGGTACCACATTACGAACGAAATTGTCCACAGAAATGTATAATTTATATTTTCAATTTGTAAGAACTCTCCCTACATCCGACGATACCGAAGAAAAAAAGGAGATCGCTTCTAAGTTTGCGAAAATATCGCTCAAACTAAAGACGACGAACGATAAAAATAATATAATGAAAGAATCCAAAGAAATCTTTTACGATAGTGCTTTTTATAAATTGTTAGACTCTAAACCCTATTTGATTGGTTGTAAAAATGGAGTGGTCGATATACAACATAGACTTTTCCGTAAAGGAATTCATTCAGATTATATTCATAATACTACCAACAATGACTATTTTCCATTAGAACACTACAAAGAAACGAAACCGAATGTCATTACCGAAATCGACGAATTTATGTATCAGTTGTTTCCAGAAACAGAATTGCGCGAGTATATGTGGGAACATTTGGCGTCTACGATTATAGGCACCAATCAAAATCAAACGTTCAACATTTATTTGGGCGTCGGCGCCAATGGCAAAAGTAAATTAGTGGAATTAATGGGAAAAGTATTGGGCGACTACAAAGGAACCGTTCCGAGCACGCTTATCACGCAAAAAAGAACAAGCATTGGGGGCACGTCGTCCGAAGTACATCAACTTATCGGCAAGCGATACGCGGTGATGCAAGAATTGAGCAAAGGCGACACCATCAACGAAGGGATTATGAAAGAAATTACAGGTGGTGACCCGATTCAATGTCGCGCTTTGTTTAAAGATAGTGTGACATTTATTCCGCAATTTAAATTGGTAGTATGTACGAATACTTTATTTGATGTAAAAAGCAACGACGACGGAACATGGCGACGTATTCGTGTATGCGAGTTTAAATCAAAGTTTACTGAAAATCCTTATAAGGACAAATTATTTCCAAGAGAACAATACCCGTATCAGTTTAAAATAGATACTAAACTAGACGATAAATTCAAAGAATGGGTGCCAGTATTCTTTAGTATGTTAGTAGACGTTGCCTTCGTGACGCAAGGAAAGGTAAAAGATAGACCGTGTGTATTAGATCCTACCAACAAATACCGCGAAGGACAAGACATTTTGTTGGATTTCTGCCAATCCAATATTGTAGAAGAACCCAGTGATTCGGGCAATTTAAAGATTGGTATTGTGAACGATGTATTCAAGCAATGGATCACCAACGAATATGGCAAAAACAGTTCTATTTCAAACAAAGAATTGCGCGAATACATGGAAAAGAAATATGGCAAATATCCTAAATTAGGATGGTCAAATCTTCATATTGTGGAAGAAGAATGTTAATCGTTCATAAACGCATTTTTTGGAAGACTATCTTCTGCTTGGGTAAACAAAATATCTCTGATATAATCCCCTGCTTTAAACGCATACGGATAAATGAAAATAGGCAAAGTCAATAGAACCAAGTAGAGAATCCCATTTGAACGCAGGTTTAATTTGGATTCACTAAACAAACGAATCATAAGAGATGCCAAAATAAGATAATATGCCCAATTCATGTAATAATTATAAAATTGTAGATTATCTTCTTCTAGACTTCTATATTGTATTTTTCTTATGTTTAAGTCTGGGTCACTGGAACCGCGTAGATAAGAAGCTGAATAATTTTCTTGGTCTACTTTTTCCAAATACGAAAGTGTATTAATTTTGTCTCTAACGTAGTCTTTGCTTACGATGGCTGTATTCGTTATGGTATGTGTATCGCACATAGTACTTATGGCGAGGTCTATTTTTTCTTTTCTTTGTTCTAACCATTTATTGTATTCGGGTCTCCACAAATTAGGTCCGTAAAAGTTAAGAAAAACCTTTTCTTCAACCGTATTTAATTTTTCGTGGAAGTTTTCGCCTGACGTGATCTTTAATTTATAGTCCTTAAAATCTAATTCATTTCCTATTTCAGGACTCGTCTCTAGTGTAGGCGCAACCGCGCCATAAGACCCAGCCGGAATATCACAAATCGCGTTCACATCTTCTGCAATTCGTTCGGCTATATTGGTTTGATACCCTAATCCTATAATATTCGTTACACGTTCATTATCGGTCATATATTCGTATTTTGCCCCCTTTATAGCAATGACGAGGAGTAGTAGAATCAATATAATATTCATTTATATAACTAAATATTCTATTTTGATAATCGATAATAACTAAAAAACAAAATAATAAAAATAGATAATTTAAACATGATGTAAAAAAAATTCTTGGAATACAATTCTAAGGACGCTTCGTTCATAGATTCAAAGGTTATGTCGTCTTTTTGCGACGAAAGTCGGTACGTCGGGTCTTCGTTGCTTTTTACTAAAGTCTTTAGTTTATGGTCAATGGATGCTTGGACGCATGTATTGATTCTGGATAAGTTTTCTGTTTTTGGCATCTGGTCCAACTCTTGACTATATTGTTTCGCTAATTTATTTATATCACATGACATTATAGATAAACAATATTATCCTATACAAACTCTGTAAAATTCATTTTCAAATGAAATTTTATCATAACGGATGATTTTACATACCTCTCCGGGTCTTAAAAAGATAGCGCAAGCAACCGGGTCAAATCTGCTTATTTGTGGCATCTGGCTGTCGTCGTTTACGTGAAACGTCTTGTATAATTCTATTTTTTCGGTCGCATTTAATTTTATATGTTTGGGGACGAACGAATGTTCTAAAATATTGTATTGTAATTGTTGTATTTTGTAAATATTAATATAATAGTCATAATATTTAGAACGCAACAAATCGTGAATGGTGCTAGTCGAATAGTCTTTGGTGACAATCAACAAGGTATCTTGTTTCCGCAATTCTTTCACATTTGAAATTTCTTTTTCTAAATTGGTTTTATTGAAATTACTGGAACTATAGCAATAAATCAAATATACGATTGGTTCGTCTTTGAGTTCTTGGTGTGTAAAAGCAAATAGTACCGTCTCTCTGCGAATTTTATTCAAATCTATTTTTTTAGTGGTTTTATAGTGCACTAAGTTTAAATAGTGCTTCATTTGTTCGAACGATTTTACGATCATTTCTTCTTCGATTTTGTCGCCCATTAATAGTATATAATATAGTATTTTTAATTCAATTTAATTGTTTTGGTTTTATTGGTATCAAAGGAGTCGTTCGTATTAATAGGGGGTTCGGGTGGATTAGCTGTATTCACTGGATTCAATGTATTCGTGACTTGATTCATACCCTGATTCACAGGATTCATACCTTGATTCATACCTTGATTCACAGGATTCATACCTTGATTCATACCTTGATTCACAGGATTCATACCTTGATTCATACCTTGATTCATACCTTGATTCGCAGGATTCATGCCTTGATTCGCTTGATTCATAGGATTCATACCTTGATTCGCTTGATTCGCAGGATTCATACCTTGATTCGTGCCTTGATTCACTGAATTCATACCTGGATTCGTCACTTGATTCGTGCCTTGATTCACTGAATTCATACCTGTATTCGTCACTTGATTCGTCACTTGATTCATTGCTGAATTCGTTGGATTCATTGCTGAATTCGTTAGATTCATACG
>Ga0075441_10000795_pt1 | contig 15649 bp, 15 predicted proteins | sample CoawatmetaG00DNA_FD_71582 | JGI IMG/M metagenome (GOLD analysis project Ga0075441, IMG submission 71582) | Marine microbial communities from the West Antarctic Peninsula - Coastal water metaG002-DNA | ecosystem: Environmental > Aquatic > Marine > Coastal | place: Atlantic Ocean: West Antarctic...
CTTCGCTGCGCGTTGCACCAAAGTCGGGTTTGGACGTAAGCCACCTACAGTGAACTCGACCAACCGATAAAACGCCCACCCATTGCCCGCCTCCAATTCGTGTCTACGACCTAATACCTCCGCGACATCTGCAACACGGCTAATGCGATGCTGCTGGCGTTTAGGGTTGCTCAGGTGCGCTTGCCTCGGTCGGTCTTGTAGGTGGTTCTGTGGTGCGCTGTGATGCGCCTGTAGGATCGGGCAGGGTGAAGGGTCGGATTGATGTGGTTTGATCCATACAAGACACTTTTTGCAATTGAGGCAGCACCCCCTGCTACGACTGCTATAATTGCTAGGAACCAGGTCAAAAAAAAGCATCGTTTAGCGGAAATAGCAGATCTAGCAGGGGTGGCATTCACAGAACAAAAAACCGTGCTCCCTGTTGGTCTTGTCACGGTTTTTTTCGAGCAATGTTTGCTATGAAGTAAAGAGATCAAATGACAAAGAGATACACAGACGAGTTTCGGCGTGATGCGGTGCGGATTGCGACAACCAGTGTTTGATACGTAGTATCGACAAGAGGGGTAGAACTCGCTTTAATCGAATTTGGGTTTGGCTCATCGTAACAACTGGAACACGCAAAAGACCTAGCGAGAAGGTCGTCAAAGATATCTGCGGCACGGCTAAGACGCGCTGCTGGCACTTAGGGGCTACACGCAGCCGGGTGGCGGAATGAGGCAGGCCGCTGGCAGCACCTACACCATCCAGCCTTTAATGTCGCAGAAGTCGCGATTATCGCAGCGCCCCCTTCGCGAAAACCAAAACCAGTATGACACCTCCAGGGTCTGTTGAACCGTCTTTATACTGCACTGCCCGCGCTGCTGGCCCTCTATGATGTAAAAAAACTCACCTAAATGCCAACGCCTCACGCGCGGGAGCGCGCGTGAAAGACCTATCAGCACAAGAAAGCTTTGGGTTTTTTCGTAAACGCTAAAAAGGGGATCTGGGGTAACTGGTCCACACTTTACAGTGTGAAGAGATCTAACCTCCCCCCCCCCCCAAGACTTTACGGAGTGTGTTGCGTCCATCAGTTGAGCTCACCGCGGATTGCAGACATTCGCTGCACTTTGCATAGAGGTCCGCTGTGCGGACTTTGCTGCCGTTCGCTGCATTGGAGTCAATGGCTGGTTTCGGCGCTTAGCGCCGGTGTTCTTATTTAAGTCACGATACCGGGGCTAGGAAAACGGGTTGGATTTTGCGGTACCGTAACTTCATCTGAGGCTATTTTTCTCTTCCTAAAAAGTTCTGAGGTGTGATGGCCGACTATTGCCAGCGTTGGCGAAGAGTTAAGTTTATCAAGTAGAGTCACTACGCAGTGGCGAAGGACAAATGGATTGCTTGAACTCGAAATTTGAAGCTTTGTTTGTAACTATCGACTACATCGCTTGCGACAAAACACACATTAGCTCAAACATGAGCGAAACCCCGAGCCATGCGGTTGTTCCGCCGGGGTCAAATGGTGGTGATACTTCGACCAAATCGGCACCGATGAGGTTAACGCCTGCCAATTCGCGAATGACTTGCTGTGCTTGATAGCTTGTCGGGCCGCCGATTTCAGGTGTTCCGGTTCCGGGGGCGTAGGCGGGATCAACAAAATCGATGTCGAAGGTACAATAGGTCGGATCTGTTCCGACAATCTTGCGCGCTTCGGCCATGACGTCCTTGATGCCACGATCAAAGAATTCCTCGATCCGAATGATGCGCACGCCCTGTGCTTCACCCCATTCCACGTCTTCGTTGTTGTATGCGGTGCCGCGAATGCCGATTTGAACCATACGTTTAGGATCAACGAGACCTTCTTCAATCGCGCGGCGAAACGGGGTGCCGTGGGTGAATTTGTTGCCGTCAAAGTAGCTGTCAAACAGGTCGGTATGTGAATCGAACTGGATTAAGCCGACGGGATTATCACGGGCAATGGCGCGTAGGACCGGCAGGCTGGACAGATGGTCGCCGCCCGCGGTCATTGGCGTGATGCCGCGATCTTTGAGGTTATTATAGAATGCGGTGATGCGGTCCATGCAGTCGAGAATGTCGACGGGGTTTGGGGCAACATCACCGAGGTCTGCACAGTTCACGGTCACAAATGGATTGATCCCAGTTGCGGAGTTTCCGGAACGGATCATAGTGGAGAGGTCGCGCAATTGGCGGGGACCGTGGCGCGGACCGGGGCGGTTGGTTGTGCCGCTATCCCATGGGATGCCAACAATGCCCATCTGAACATCAGCGTATTTTGCATCAACATGCGTAAGGTAAGGCAGGCGCATAAAGCTTGGCACACCTGCAAAACGCGGAAGGTCGATACCGGAAACAGGTTGGAAAAACGGATCGGTCATTTGGAAACTCCTGAGGGGGCTGCCGTGTTCTCGGCGATCATCGAAATCATTTCGAACATGATGGCTGTAGCCGTCAGTGCGGTTATCTGGTTGGGGCTGTCTTTGGTCGGCATCATGCAAACGATATCGCCGCCGACGATGTTCATGCCACGCACTGCGTGAAGAAGTTCAACTGCTTCGTCTATGTCGAAGCCTTTTTCGCCGGCTTCAATGTTTGAAACACCCGGCGCGATTGTGGGATCAAGGCAATCAAGGTCAAACGTGATGTAGACGGGACGGCCCTGCATCACATCTTTAATTTGCGCGACGACATCTGCGATGCCGCGTTTACGGAATTCCCGCATTGTCACGACATTATAGCCATAGTCGTATGATGGTTGGAGCCAGTCCAAAGTTCGTGCATGGCCGCGCAACCCAATTTGCATGGAATGGGTCGGATCGACTTTGCCTTGATCGGCTAGGTAGGCACCCCAATGTGCGGCAGATTTTTTTGCGCCAAGGAAGTGATCGACCTTGGTGAAAACGTCTGTATGGGCATCAAGGTGGAGGAAGCAAATCGGATCGCCGTTCGTGATATTGCCGCATCCAAGCGCTTGAACGATACCGCCGGTGATCGAGTGATCCCCCCCGACGGATACGGGCCGTGCACCCGATTTGTCGATCTCGGTGTAAAAACGCGTGATCTGTTCGATGCAGTCTTCGTTATCGTTCGCGCGCGGGAACGGAACGTCGCCGACGTCTGCAATTTTTGCTGTTTTCCAAGGATCAATTTCGAACTGGCTATGAACGCGCCGCGCAATCGCTGACACGTTGCGCAGGGCACGCGGGCCAAGGTGCTGGTCACGTTCCGTGGTGCCGTTGCCCGTCGAATGAGGGACCCCGACAAGCGCTATGTCTTTACCCACGGGTCCCTCATTAGGACAGCGGAACATGGTTGGAATACCCCACCAATAGAGGTTTTCCATCATCGCATTAAGATGTTCATCGGCCATGTAAGTTGCCCTTTTGTTGGTCTGCGCAGACGTTCAGTCTTTGCACGGTTGTTGCTATAGTCGAGAGATGGTTAACGACGCTGCTGTGCGCCTTTGCGATATGCGCCTTGTGCAATTCTGTCGATAACCATTGCGCACAGCAGGATCGCCAAACCACCAAGAAGCCCTTGACCCTTTGCTGCGTATTGCAGCGCTTCAAGGATCAATGCACCAAGACCTTCGGCCCCAATGAGGGAGGCGATGACGACCATCGAGAGCGACATGAGGATGGTTTGGTTGATGCCGGTCATGATTGAAGGCAGTGCCAGCGGAAGTTCGACGTTTGTCAGCAATTGCCATTGCGAGCAGCCAAAGGCGGTCGCCGCCTCTTTGGTAGTTTCTGGTACGCCGCGCATGCCAAGCGCGGTTAGGCGGATCACCGGCGGCATTGCAAAGATCAACGTTGCCAAGACGCCCGGTGGTTTACCGGTACCGAAGAAAGCAATGATTGGGATCAGGTAAACAAAGGCAGGCATGGTTTGCATGAAATCCAGAACCGGTTCTGCGATTTTGTAAGCTCGGTTTGATTTCCCAAACCAGATGCCAAGCGGGATACCGATGATGACGCAAAGAAATGCGCCTGCACCAATGAGGGCGACAGTGATCATCGAAAGCTCCCATAGTCCCATAAACGCGAGGTAAGCGAGTGAAGCTGCGGTAAAAATCGCAACGCGTAGTCCAGCCAGCCGGTAAGCCATGACAATGATGACAAACATGACGACTGGCCAAGGCGTTTGGATCAAAAGGATTTCGAGCGCATCGAGCACCCAACGGATGGTCGCGGTGACACCGTCAAAAACATCGCCGAACTTGATAGCAAGCCAGTCAAAACCGTCGTCACCTTTGCGGGACAGGGCGGAAAAATACTCTCGCCCCACCGGGAATTCCGTGATTGTTACCCGTTCGCCCAAGAAGCCATCCGTCAGTTTGGCCACGACGGCTTCGGGGTTTGCGACTGTAAAGCGGATGAGTGTTAGCGGCCAAATCGCGAGAAGTCCAAGAGTGCCAAAAGCAATACTGCTGCGTTTAACGCCAGATTGTTCACCGTCTGATGCACGCCAGCGCAGATATTGCGCCTCATATGCGATATTGGCGGTGAATCCTTCACAAATTTTGAGCAGGACCATCAGAGCGAGACCCGCGACAAGAACCATGGTCGCTGTCCCATTCGCAGCATTTGCATCTGCAAGCGCGAGGTCCGCAGCGCTGCGTAAATTGTCTGCGATCTTCAGCTTTGCTTCTGCTCCGGTTGGATCACCAGCGGCAATCAAGTCTGCGGCTTGTCCTTCACGTTTAGCGACATTCGTCAAAAGCCGCTGATAGCGTTGAAGTTGATCCGCACCGAGTTCGCCCCAAAGCCCGCGCACAATTTGGACCAGCGCAAAAAGTTCAAGAACGAGGAACGTCCAGAAAAAACCCCAAACGCCGCGCGAAGCGGCCCAAAGTGGACCAATGACTGCGGCCCATGTGTTCCAGGAGCCAGAAAAACCGGTTTTCCCTTGGATGCGGTCGAACTCTTGCACGTAGTAGGGGGCGTTGGTTCCGACGAAATCTGAGATCGACTGATCAAGCGCGTCAGACTGTCCGTTTTGGTTTTGCACGGTCATGCCTTGCCCCCTTTGATGCCTTTAAGAAGCGCTGACTTGTTTACAACACCAACGTCGTTTCCTTCGTCATTGGTGATGACAACGGCGAATTCTGTTGTGGTCGATATGTCGATAAGTTGGTCGAGGTCAGTTCCGTGATCCGCGCGCGGACTTTGCGCCAAATCCTCGCCCGTTGCGGGCACATAGTCATCAAGGCTGACCATGATTGAACGCGCAAAAACGAGCTTTAGTTTGGAAATGCCTTCCACAAAGTCACGAACATAGTCGTCGGCGGGTTGGGTCACGATTTCCTCAGGCGTGCCGATCTGTACGATGCGGCCATCCTTCATGATTGCGATGCGGTGTCCGATGCGGATCGCCTCGTCTAAGTCATGGGTAATGAAAACGGTGGTCTTTTGTAGTTCGGCGGAAAGGGCCATGAATTGATCCTGCAATTGGCGGCGGATCAACGGGTCAAGCGCCGAGAAGGGCTCGTCCATCAGCAAAACATCAGGGTCAGATGCGAGTGCGCGGGCAAGGCCAACGCGCTGCTGCATGCCGCCCGACAATTCTGATGGAAACCGGTCTTCGTAACCGGTCAGGTTGACCCGATCCAAACAGGCCTGCGAAATCGCCCAGCGTTTGCCTTTTGGCTCGCCACGGACTTGAAGCGGGAAGGCGACGTTGTCGCGCACAGTGCGGTGCGGCAGTAACGCCATGTGCTGGAAGACCATGCCAATGTTCTTTGATCTAATCTGGCGCAACTCGTTCTTATCAAGCGCAAGTACATCTTTTCCAAGCATCGAAATGCGGCCAGAAGTTGGTTCAATCAACCGATTAAGGTGCCTGACCAAGGTTGATTTCCCGGAGCCAGAAAGACCCATAACGCAGAAAATCTCACCGCAGTTGACGGTAAAAGAGCAATCCGCGATGCCGACAACGCAGCCGAACTCGCTTAGAACTTCGGTTTTATTCAACCCGCGTTCTTGGATGGCCTTCATTGCTGCATCGGCGTTGGCACCAAAAATTTTCCAGACGCCGTCCAACTCAATCACTGTATCGCTCATTTGGGAATACTCTTTGGGGCTGCGAAGGTCACACTGGCAGCCAGATTTTTAGTCTTTGGAAATGCCTTACAGCGTGTAATGAAACACGCTGTAAGGCAGGTCGTTTACTGGAACCAAGCGTCAACAAGGTCCGCGTTTGCGTCAACCCAAGCGCGGGCGAACTCAGCAGGGTCTTGGCCTTCTACGGACAACGCGTAAACCATGCCGTTGACCTGTTCAGTAGTGAATGACACGTTGCTAAGCATTTCAGCAGCCAATGGCTGCGTGTCAGCAAGTGCGACGGAATAGAAAACATGCAACTTCGTTGCATCCCATGCTGTTGGTGCGGTTGAAACTTCCAACCAATTTGGATCGTCTGTAGGCTGAACAACATTCCACTGTGCGGCGTCAAATGCTGGTTCAGTCAACTTCACGAGATCATAGAGTGCGAACATGTGGTGCGGCGTGTAGCAATAGAATACGATATTCTCGTCCTGTGCTATGGCGCTATCGACCTGTGCCATCGCAAGCGCTTCGTCCATTTCGACAAGCTGCATTGTTTCGTCGTAACCATAGGATTGAGCGCGGATCTTCTCGACATTTGTTGATGCCCAGCCCGCACCGCCAATCCATACTTCGCCTAGGCCATCGCCATCGGTGTCAAAGTTAGCGGCCATCACTGGATCGCTAAGGTCACTGATGGCTTCAATGCCAGTCCGTTCGGCTGTTTCGCGAGTCACACACATGTATTGGTCAGATAAGACAGTGTTGGGGTTCATCGCCACTGTGCCTTTTTCAGTGACAAATGTGTCGTGAAGGTTCTGCTGGTTTGGCATCCAAACTTCCGGGTGCACGTGCATTGCGCCGGAGTCCATGGCTTCAAAGATGATTGGGTTCGTGCCGTTTTGCAGGCCAACTTCAAGACCCAAGTTGTCTTCAATCGCAATCTTAAGGATATTTGCCGTTGCTCCCGCAGAGGTCCAGTTTGGCACACCGATGACGACGTCTTGTGCCATAGCAGTTGAACTTAGAAGCAGCGTAGTCGCGGCGACCATAGGGAATACAGATTTGAGCATGTCGATCTCCTAGTTGATTTTGTCGTGTTATCCTTGGGCAGCGGTTTCTTGCGAGCCATTGACCCGAGTGTTCAGCGAAGGGATTGGCCAAGACAAAGCAAAACAAATAGTTTCTTAACACTACAAACTTCGGGAATTTACTTTGACTTATATGCAAGTCATAAAGATCGCATGTTGCCAAGCTATTTATCCAAAGCCGACCTACACCTGCTTTACGTCTTTACCGTCGTCGCAGACGCACGCGGCTTCTCAGCGGCGCAGGTTGATTTGAATGTCTCGACGTCAACGATTTCGAGGCAAATTTCAGACATCGAAACGCGCCTTGGGATGCGGTTGTGTTCGCGTGGGCGCGCGGGCTTTCAGATGACCGAACAAGGGGATTTGGTCTACCACGCTGCCAAAAAATTGTTTCTATCGCTGGAAGATTTCGAGAAAGAGGTCACAGGCGTACGCGAGAATATCGTCGGGCACTTATCGGTTGGCGTGATTGACAATTGGATATCGAACGGCACTTCGGCTATGGTGCGGGCGTTGTCGAAATTCGCGAAAGCCGCGCCGGATGTGAGTTTGGAGTTGCATACGCTTGCCCCCGACGATCTTGAGCTTGGGGTTTTAGATCGGCGGATTTCATTTGGGATTGGCGTGTTTCATTCACATAAACCGGGCATCGATTATGAGAAGATCAGTGAAGAGTTCGTTGATCTTTATTGTGCCGCCGCGCATCCGCTTTTTAATTGTCGCGATGAGAAGCGCATTCGAGAAGGGATTGCCAAGGCGTCGTTGGCCAAACGATCCTATTTGAACGAAAGCATTGTTGCGCCAATCACCCGTGGGATGAAATCAAACGCCGAAGCCCATCAGATTGAAGGCATCGTCACATTGATCCTGACAGGTCACCACATCGGGTATCTTCCGCGTTCATTCGCTGAGAGCATGGTCAAAAGCCGACGCATTCGGGCCATTTCAGATGGTGAATTCGCTCTGCCCGTCGCAATCGAAATGATCAACAAACGCGGCCACGCCAGAAGCCTACTGGAACGCACCTTCGTCGATTGCCTAACTGACCTGAAATAATCTGGTGAGGGCACCTTGATCTCAACGTCTTTAATCATGGGTCAAGACATACTGAACTATGTAATTGTTGCCTTACTCGAAACGACATTTACCTGATGAGAAAGTCTAGTTCATGGACCTTGTGCACCACTGGCGACCCATACTCACATCTGTACCAATCTGGAACGGTCATCCAGACGGGATATCTGGCGGCCGCTTTGTTCATATTGCTGCCATTTGTGCACTATGCAGCATCGGTCAATGCGGGCTCGTTCCTGACATTCGCCGCGCGAAGCACTAAGGTCTGGTTTGGGCCGAAAACAGTAATTCATGATGAAGCAAAAAACACTGCTGCTTCGGCTATAACAAATACATGTGGCGCGCTTTTACAGTTATCCTAAGAACGCGCCGCAAAATGCTGCTACCTTCCTCTCACAACTCGCCAAGCTTCTTTACGAGCAGCCCCACGCACGATTTTTCCTGCCTCCAGCGGCACAAGCCACACATGCTTCTTAAGTATGTATAAATTGCATCTTCGTGAATTCCAAATTAGTTAATGAGGCCTCAACATAAACCTTTTTTAATAATTTTTTGGAAAATTTACCATTGTTTGATTGAATGGTCACGCACCGTCCCAACGCTTCAACATCCAGTACCACTGTTCTGGATCTGCAATGATCCGCGCAGATAGGCTGTCATTAAAAGCACGGGTCATTGTAATGCTGTCGGTGTGTGGGATTGGGGCTTCGAAATCAACGTGGAATGCGTTCCCATCATCAATGCGAATACCATATGCTGGTATCATGGGTAGATCGTATTTGAGAGCAAGTTGGGCCGCAGAGAGAGATGTTAGAGCATCATGTCCAAGGAACGGTATTCGCACACCTTCCGAATACTTCTCGTCTAACAAGATGGAAATAATACCGCCGTCCCGTAGATGACGCACAAGGGCCCTGGTTCCGACGCGGCCAGTTGCCAAAATCGGCTTTCCTCCTGCTTCAATCCCCGCACGAATTCGGCGTTCATAATGTCTATTTTTGTGTTGTTTATATACGGCTCCACTTTCTAATCCCTGCATTCTAATTACGGCTCGCACAGCTTCCCACTGGCCAAAATGGCCAGAAACGATGATGGCGCCTTTACCAACCGCATGAGCCTCTTTCAGGGCATCAAGGCCAGGGCCGGAGGCGTTGAATTTGTGGTGTTGGGTTTGAAACTCAGAATCGTGATAAATCTCAAAGAGCGTTCGCCCCATTTGCATGCCCATTTTTTGACCAAGCTTAGCGCGCGCACTGCGCTTCATGCTGGGGAAAACCCGTTTGGCTTCACGGTCAAATCGGCGTCTTGCTGGGGGAAACCAACGTAAGACTAATCCAAATGTCGTTCCCAAGCCTCGTGATCGTAAGTCAAAGGCGCGCCATCGAATAACAGTCAACACCGACCACAAAGGGAAGTATCTGACGCCATGTAAAGCTGATTTTAAAGATGTATAAATCATGGCTCTATGTGAACGGCTTAAACGGCAATACCAATCGAAAACGTTAGAGTTAATACTTTTAAAATATATCCATTATACTCATATCGTTTTGGAGTTGCACGGGCACCACTTCAACTGATGCCCGCCTCCAATCCGCGTCTACGACCCCACACCTCTGCGACAACCGCGACATTTGCGGTTCAGCTAAGTATGTGCTGCTGCAATTAGGGCTACAAGTGACGGCTGCTGGGGCTCACGCGCTGGCGTCAGGTGTGGCTTCGATGTGCCTATGGGGTGCGCTCGTAGCATTTGCTAGGGGCGTAGGAGAGCCTCAGCGCCAACACGCAGCTACGCGCGTGCGAGGGCGGCTTCTTAATGGAATCATATATGGCAGCCATTCGTGCGCCTCAGTTGATAGACGACTGTAGTGGTCGCAGCAAAAAATTAGAATTCAAAAGTGTAACGTCAAGTGTAACGTTGAGTAGTTATAAATAATTTTATTGATTTATATCAACGACTTAGCTATTAAATCTGGTGCCCCCACACGGCACTGAATACGTAATCTTATCTGTCCAAATTTGTCGTATTTTACTTATATATATGGCTATATATCATATATTGTGTATGTACTTGTCTTGCCCTGTCGCGTTGTATCCAATACAAAAGGGTGGATAAAAGGGTGGATATATTTTGACTGCAAAGCATCGACTAACCTTTCCGTTTATCCGCAGCGCACCTGCTGGAAAGTACAGTGATGGCTCAGGGCTGTGGCTGCATAAGCGCGAGAGCGGAGGTGCCCAGTGGGTGCTGCGTGTGTCTCTCTGCGGCAAGCGGCGGGAGATGGGCTTGGGTGGGTATCCTGACGTTTCGATCAAGAAAGCACGGGAGCTGGCTGGCCGTTGGCGAGGCGACGTCAAAAACGGTCTGGACCCGATTAAGGTGCGCAGGCGCGAACGGCGTGATGTGGCTAAGACTGACAGTACGTTGCGTAAGATTGCTGGTGATGCGTTTGAGGCGCGCAAGGCTGAGTTGAAGGGTGACGGCAAGGCGGGGCGCTGGTTTACGCCCATTGAGCTTCATGTACTGCCCAAGATCGGGGGCATTCCAATTGAGCAGGTAGACCAGACTGATATTAAGCAAGCGCTTGAGCCAATTTGGCATACGAAGGCTGATACGGCGCGTAAGGCGATGAACCGGTTGAACCTGATATTCAAATACGCGGTCGCCATGGGGCTTGATGTGGACATTACTGCAGTCGACAAGGCAAAGGTACTTCTGGGCAAGACGCGGCATGAGGCAGTGAACATCCCAGCTTTGCATTGGCGCGAGATCCCAGACTTCTACAGCTCGCTCGGTGAGGCGTCACTGGTCCAGCTTGGATTGCGGCTTTTGATATTGACGGGCGTGCGCTCGGCGCCTCTGCGGTTCATGCGGGTTGAGCAGCTTCAGGGTGACGTCTGGGTTATACCTGCAGCAAACATGAAGGGCCGCAAAGATGGAACTGCTGACTTCCATGTTCCGCTGTCAGCAGAAGCCTTGAGTGTCATCGCACGGGTTATGCCATTTGCGCGGGATGGGTATCTGTTCCCAAATGTGCGCAAGGGTGTGATGAGCGATGCCGCTATGTCGCGCATGATGGAGCGACGCGGCATGACGGCACGCCCCCACGGGTTCCGATCAAGCCTGCGCACGTGGCTAGCAGAATGCACTGATGCACCACATGAAGTCTGCGAGACAATACTGGCGCATGCCAGCGGCACGGCAGTGCAGAAAGCTTACAGGCGGACAGACTTCATTCAGCAGCGCGCCATCCTAATGGAGCGGTGGGCTGGGTTCGTGTTAGGTCAGACTGCAGATGTAATTTTATTGAGGGATGCGTGAGGCATGACTAAGCGACCCCCCAAACTAAACATTGAAAAACTACGGTCTGCAAAAGAAACAAGCACCGAACTTGAAGCACTCAGGGCGCGATTGCGGCAGTTTGAAGACGCAAGAAAAATTGAAAGAATGCCAACCACGTTTATCGCTTTGGAGGCTATGGCATCCATTATTGGTGGCGCTGAACGAGGCTACAGCGCTGCTGAAATGGCATCTACATTTCCCGATGAATGGGGAGATCAGTCTCTTCTAGTACCAGCCTGTTTTCTCTTTGCGCTAAGGGATTGTTGGCTAAAATATAAAGATAAAGGCTACCTGACCATGGGAGAGGCCTTTGGCCTCGAATCTGCACATGGTCAGGGAAGTGGCTCAGTCAAATCGAAGTTAGCCACGGCTGATAAACACAGAAAATATGCGCAACTTGTTTGTACTGAATTTTACGCTCAAAATGACCCTGAAAAACCTATGTCTCTAAATAAAATATATGAACTGATCGCAGATAACGAAAGTGTAAGCACTGATACGATCAAAAAAGCGTACTATAAATATGGGCCTGAAATCTCAAAGGGGTTGAGGGCAAAGGGAATTATTCCGATCGAAGAATAGTGGTGAAAAAGCTCACGAAGTGCTTCACTTTTTTTGATGTATTAAAATGGTCAAATTCAAACCAATCGAAATAAACCCGATTGGATTTGACCATGCTCTACCTTTCGTTCACCGAACTTCGCGCAAAGTTATGCGGTCGCTCTCGGTCTGCAATTTACCTCGACATTGAGGCTAAACGGCTGCCAAAGCCCATCAAGCTGGGTGGCAAGCTGTACTGGCCTGAAGCTGAAGTCGACGACTGGCTTCTCAAGGATCGTGAGGTCCAGTCATGAAGGATTTCCAACACCCCCCCCGTGTCGACAAAAGTGGGGTGCAAGCTCCAGCTAGCGCCTCTCACAGAGAGCGCGACGATAATTACGCTGCGGTCATCGTCCAGCTTGCCCCCCGTTGGCGCGTCATCGTTTGTCGTGATGGGATCCAATGGATCTTGCAGAAGCGGTCTGTTTTGGCCCCGAACACAGGGACTTGGTCTGGCAAGAGCTACTCGACAACCAAAAGCGGTCTGATGGCCGCCTGTTCGAGGCTAGAATTGCTCTCCGACACGTCTGCACTGGCGATCCTCGATGCATTGCCAGCAAAGCTTTCACCTACGGTTGAAAACTAAAACCCGCCAGCTGCTTTCACATGCTGACGGGAGAGGCGTTGAAGACCTCTACCATAGCATGTTTATGCGCTGGCCTCAATTTAGAGGTCCTAGAATGGATAAGACGAAAGAAACCAAATTCGCAGAGTGGAATGCTGAAACCCAAAAAAACTTTAAGCGTGGGCAGGTCACAATCTTAAACATTCAGCACGACGACTGGTGTGCTGTGTTCACAGTTGGATCTGTCTGTACGTGTGATCCGACTAGAGTTTTAAAAAGCAGTGATGGCAGAGAACTCTGTAGGGCAGGTGGACTTGGTTCATATAGCCTCGCTCAATTGTTGGAGGCCTACAAATGACCGATGCGCGCAGCCTTACGATAGAGTTGAGTGGCAAGTGGCATGGCCGCTACGGGGTGGCACCATGCCCAGTTTGCCAGTCAGCACGACGCAAAGAGCAAAACGCTTTGACTTTAAGTGATGGCGACAATCGATTGTTGGTGCATTGCAAAAAATCCAGCTGCGACTTCCGCGATATAGTGACTGCAGCGGGTATCATGGATGGCACATATACTCCGCCTGATCCTGCATTGCATGCTCAGCGTGAAGCTATGCGGCGTGCTGAGGCTGCAAAGCGGTCGCGACAAGCGAAGGCTATATGGAGCGAGGCTCAGCCGATCAGCGGCACTGTGGCGGAAGCTTATCTGCGTGGTCGCTGTATAACCTGCGCTCTGCCCAATACGCTGCGGTACCACCCTGCGGCATGGCATGGGGCCACAGCCAAGCGCTTACCTGCTTTGGTCGCACTGGTAGATGGCGGAGACGGCTTTGCAGTGCATCGCACTTATCTGCGCCCTGATGGTTTGGGCAAGGCTGATGTTGAGCCTGCCAAGGCAATGCTTGGGGCTACTTCTGGCGGCGCTGTACGAGTTACTGAGGGTGATGGTCCGCTTGTGATTGCTGAAGGTGTGGAGACGGCGCTGTCGCTTGCCAGCGGCCTCCTGCCTGCTCCTGTGACTGTGTGGGCTGCATTGTCGACTTCAGGCATGCAAAACCTGAGGCTGCCACCTGATTTGGGACGGCTGATGATTGCCCCTGATGGCGACAAGCCGGGCCGGAAAGCTGCAAACACCTTGGCCGAACGCGCGCACGCGCTTGGTTGGGATGTATCGCTTTTGCCTGCCCCTGATGGTCGCGATTGGAACGACTTTTTAACCATGAAAGGGGAAACAGCATGAACGCGCCCCAACCGACACAATTTACGCCCGAGGGACCGCAACCACTTGTTCGGGAAATACCGGCGGGCGCAGCTTATCCCGTGGCAGCGCTCGGGCCGCTGCGCCCGGCCGTGGAGGCTGTTCAGGGCATGACGCAAGCCCCAGTGGCACTCCCAGCAGCCTCGGCGCTGGCAGTGGCATCACTGGCCGTCCAGGGCTTTGCAGATGTGGAAACGCTCGGGGGCTTTGCCCCTGTATCGCTCTATCTTCTGACTATCGCGCAATCAGGCGAACGCAAGTCCAGCTGTGACAAGCCGCTTTTGCAGGGTTTGCGCGAATATGAGCGAGAGCAGACTGAAATCTACGCCGAGGCGTTCAAGAAATGGGAGAACGATACTGAGCTGCATGATGCAAAAAGAAAGAGTGCGCTGCGCGATGCGGCAAGCTCAAAACCTGAAAAGCGCACCGGAGGCGAAGCTGATCTAGCGGCGCTGAGCGATGCGCCAGAAGGGCCTGTATTGCCAGATCGAACAGCAAGTGAACCGACGCTAGAAGGCTTGTTTAGAGCGTTCCTGCAGGGGCAGCCCAGTCTAGGTTTGTTCTCGGATGAAGCTGGGCAGTTTCTGGGGGGCCATGCAATGAACGCTGACAATCGCATGAAAACACTAGGCGGCTTGAATAGTCTTTGGGATGGCTCGGAAATCAAGCGGACGCGGGCCGGCGATGGCGTCTTTACCTTGCGAAACAAACGTATGGCAATGCATCTAATGGCACAACCTATCGTCATGCACGGCTTTATATCCGACCCGCTTGCAAGTGGCTTGGGCTTTCTTCCGCGTTGTTTAATCTGCGAACCCGCATCCAGTATTGGGCAAAGATTATCTGTAAATACGCGCCGAGACGATGTGGCATTAGATAACTTCGCACATCGGCTAAAAGCCGTATTATCGCACACGATGCCTACTTGGGATGATGGCCGCACGCTGAAACCAAGACGTCTTGAGTTAACTCCCAGCGCTCGGAGGCTTCTGGTATCTTTCTCAGACACAATGGAGACCGCACAAGCCCCCCGTGGCGGGCTCTCTCATGTCACTGGGACCGCCTCTAAAGTTGCTGAACAGGCTGCGCGGATAGCGGGCCTGCTGACACTCTGGGCGGATCTGGAGGCCATTGAGGTGCGGGCGGAAGTGATGGCGGATGCAATTGCGCTGGCCCAATTCTATTTGTCCGAAGCTTCACGGCTGGCAAGCGCTGCAAATATATCGGTAGGGATCGACAACGCGGAATCTTTGCGTAAATGGATTTTGGAAATCTGGCCACATCCTGAAATCGTAGTGGCTGATGTGTTGCAACGCGGACCTAACCCCCTGCGCGAAAGTCCTAAAGCTCAGGCTGCGCTAGCTGTCCTTGAAAAGCACGGCTGGCTTATAGCGCTCGAAGCGGGGGCCGTGGTGCGTGGCGTCGCCCGCAAACAAGCATGGCGCATCGTGAAAGGCCGGATTGATGTGGTTTGATCCATACAAGGCACTTTCTGGAATTGAGGCGGCGCCCCCTGCTACGACTGCTATAATTGCTAGGGACCAGGCTAAAAAAGCGTACGGTTTAGCGGAAATAACAGATCTAGCAGGGGTGGCATTCCCAGAACAAAAAACCGCGCCCCTTGCTGCGCCGCCTCTGCCACTAAGCGCCAAACCGGAACCACGCCCCGAAATATTCAAGTATGGCC
>Ga0075441_10000820_pt1 | contig 15450 bp, 13 predicted proteins | sample CoawatmetaG00DNA_FD_71582 | JGI IMG/M metagenome (GOLD analysis project Ga0075441, IMG submission 71582) | Marine microbial communities from the West Antarctic Peninsula - Coastal water metaG002-DNA | ecosystem: Environmental > Aquatic > Marine > Coastal | place: Atlantic Ocean: West Antarctic...
TAATGTTTTGTGATCAAGTTTACGACCGTCATCGTGGCGCATGTGTGTAAATATCCGATAAGCTTGGCGAACGGAGCCTACATTATAAATGATGTTCGCTTACTTTCGAACCCATTAGTAACTGTCGGCGAGCCTTGCGCTACATAATTTGGTAACCGGTTTTAAAAGAACGTGAGCTGATCCATAGCCCCAACTAATGTCTTGCGGTTTGGGCTAACCGTAAGACTTATTCAGCAGCTCATTAAAACTAGTCTTACCCTCAACTAATTTTAGTGATCTCAGTAAACTTTCTATTAGCTTCAAGCTGTCTTAAATTCCAAGCCCTTTCTAATTCAAACTTCAGACTCAAAAGCTCTTTTTTCAGAAATATTTTATGATCCAAACAATAAACAATACCTTTTGCAATTGATGAAGGGTCCAAATTAACGTGAACAAACCCCTTATAGAAAAAGCTTTTCATTGTTTTTGTATTCGACACAACGGCAGGCGTATTCATCGCAACCGCCTCATATGCCCCACAATTAAGAATTAGATCTTTACTAGTTAACACAACTGCAACATCTGCACTACCAAGTAATTTCCGATACTCATCCTCTGGAACAAATCCCAATAGACGAACATTTTTTGGAACAGCAACAGGCTCTCGAGACCGCTCGAAATACTTGCTATACCTTCCCGTAAAGCTAATCGTGAAACTATCACCCAAGATTTCTGCTGCCTCAATTATTTCCATAATAGGCTCATCAGAATCAAATGTCGTAATAGCTAGGACCTGAACCGAGTCGTTTAAATTCTCCCCTTCAACCTGATCGACTTCCATACTTGGAATCTTGTCGGGTAGAACAAAACCCTCGCCCCCCCAAGAATCAACAATAACTTTCAAATCTTCATTAGTAACAATCGTTAAATTAGCATTTCGCACCGTAAACTTACTGACCCACCAAAACAAGAGCCAAATAGGATTACTAGAACTTTGATGCTCAAACTTAAAATTCGAATGTCTGTCGACAACCAAGGTATAACCAAACCATCTTTTATAAATACAAAGTACAAATGCCAAGATTATAGATGGGTTCTGGCAAAACACCAGATGTGGTCTTTCATTTTTCAGCTCTATTATTGTTTTAAATGAAAGAATTAAGTATCGAAATAGCCTAGGAAGCGAACTATCCAAAAAAATATATTTCGATTCAAATGCACCTGCAAGTTCTCTGGACCTACGATGGTCTTCCCAGGTAAACCAAACACTGTCACACTTCATTACATAACCCACTGTAGTTAACTGGATCGAAATCCAAGCTAAAATAAGTATGTTTGTCCCGACTTCGCTTAAGAACTTCGCTTGACAACGAAAACCTTACCTTTTCACCAATCACATCACCAAAGTAATCTAAACAATAAGATTCTATCCAGCTAGTCAAATGGAGCCCGCCCTTCTTTGGCATAACGGATAGAAATATAACAAAGCTATACGGATCGATTTGTGTAACGTGAAATTTAAAACAGTCTTCAAACTCAGCCATATATCTATCAAACATCCTCCCAAACACAACGGCATGAAACTTATATTTTAGGCCAAAGTATGCAAATTGATTCGATGTTCGGCCTTTTAAATCGTGAACCACTTGGTTATTACCCAAGCGATCACACCGACTATCGCCAATCTCCAGAACGTCGCCAAGTTGATATCGGACTAAGTTTTGTGACTCCCTTGCAACATCCGTGATCAGCACTGTTTCGTCTTCCGCTTCAACCCATAGCCAAGGATTAACCAAATGAAGGTGGCCACTTCTGCACTCAAATGCGATAACATCAAACTCAGTCGAGCCATACTCTTCCAGAACAGGTGCTCTAAAAGCTTCACTTATATAACGCTTTTGGGCAGGCAAAATCGCCTCCGCGGTACAGACCACAGCTTTTAGGCCGTCAATTCGGATTTTCTTTGATTTCGCAACCTGTGCCGCCTCTAGAATAAGTGACGTATATCCATATATATATTCTGGTCGCCAATTTGCGAGTTTTAATACTATATTCTCGACATCTGACTCAGCCGGATAGAAGACCTTTCGATTAAGGAGAAAATCTCGAACTCTTGCAGCGGTAGTATCTTCAGCCCTACCCCAGATACGCGCCTCTCGTTGCCCCAAGCGTATGCCATGGTGACGATAGCAATACGAACGTACTGCGAGCATTCGTGCCAACTCTTCTCTCGAGAGAAGAACATGAGTTGGATCCCCAGTCGTACCCGCAGTGTGACGGGAGAATCCCGATGCCGTCTTCGGAGCATTGCTAGTGCTCTCGCGAAAGGCGCTCTTGGTTAAGGGCCTTTGGTCATCTAACTGGGCAACACTACTAACGCGTTCCCCATTCTCGCCCCTTGGACTATTCGATTTTAGCGTCTCGTCTAAACGCTTTTTTCTTTCCTCTGGAGTCAAGCGCCACAACTCCGATACTTCTCTTTCAAATCTGGAAACCGGCAATCGCAACGCGAAAAATGTCAGCCGGGCAATCAAATAACGAAGGAAACACCAAAGCCTCATGATGCCAAAGCTCGTTCATAAAGGACTGAATACTGCTCGGCCATGGCTTGCGCTGAGAGTTCACGCACCAGTTTCTTGCTTGCTCGCTCGGATCGTTCACGAGCAGCATCACTGTCAGCTAATGCGTTTTCCATCGCCTCAACAAGTTCCTCTTCAATACTCTCTATGAGCACCCCGTTAGCACCATTCTCAAGCACTTCGGGAATCTCGCCCACAGACGTGGAAACAACTGGAAGTCGAAGGGCCATTGCTTCAAGTAAGGTAATTGGAAGCCCCTCAGTTGCAGATGAGATAGCTAAAATATTTGATCTAGCCATGATTGCGGGAATATTCGAGCAATATCCAGCTAACAGAACGTGTTTATCCAATGCACGTTCAGAAATACTCTGTTCCAGCGAGCCTCTCAGATAACCATCACCCGCTATAACTAAACCGGCTTTTGGAAAGCGCTGTCTAAGTTTTTCAAAAGACAAAATGAGCTTCCCGAACTGTTTTTCTGATGACAGGCGCCCTACACCCAGAATGACCGTGTCATGGTCAAAGATGAACGCATCGACCTCTTCGGGGACAGGCTCTTTCGCATTTCTAAGAATACTTTCAACTTTCAGACCGTTCCGAATTACGGCAACCTTTTCGGAGTAACGAAGGCCACTCGGAAGCTCTTTTCTCATTGCTTCCCCCACCAATACGACCGCACTCATTCGTCTTAAAACCAGCCTATCCAGTTTCTCGTAAACCCACATGCGAGTGAACAAAGGGGCATGAACATAGCCATGCAACGTTGCGACAAATGGAATCTCTTTCTTAAAGCGACCGAACAACCCCAACAGGATATTAAATTTATACCCATGGGAATGAACCAAGTCTGCGCCCCACTCGTCCGCCCATTGACAGATACGGAGAGTTTCATCTCTGTTCAAGCCAGGCTTCATACGCCATGTTTTCAATGGAAGCCCCAAACGATCAGCTTCCTTCTCAATTGCTTTCTCCTCAATGCCCGGCTCACCAACGCTTAGAATCATAGGCTCCAGGCCCGACTCCTGCTGCGCTTCAACGAGGGCCAACAGCATTCGCTCAGCTCCGTATAGCCCGCCGCTATCGATAAGATGTAGCACCCGAATGCTCACTTCAGCCCTTCCTTGGATTCCAGACAACTTTCTTCTCACCCTTAAAGAAAGCGACAAATGCCTTAAAGGACGCAAGGTTTAACAACACGAAGTAGTAAGGCAGGGCATACACGGTAGAAAGCGATTGCCCCCGGCTCTCTTTTTGATAGCCCGCCCACGCGAAATAGAGAAACAGGCCGTACCCTATCGCGGCTAACGCATACAACCCTTTCACCGGCGCCAGGTAAAGGGCAGCAATCGCGAGGGTTATCATGGGTGCAAAGGCCGCGTAGCGCAGTAGCTTGTGGGAGATGAGCTGCCAGGCAAACACTGGATCGTTGGCCGGGCTCATGAGCTGTTTCATGTCTTTGAGCGCCCATAGGGCACGCAGGCTTACCCGCACCCGCATGCTGAATTCGCTGCCCCCATCGCTTAAGGCTTCTTCCTTGAGCAGCGCCCCAGGTTCATAAACAACGCGGTAACCCTGCTCAACCACTTTGAGTGGCTGAACAAAATCCGGCAACTGATCGGCATTCAGCTCGGAATGCAGTTCTTTACGCATGGCGTCAATGCCACCGTCAACGCCTACCACAGAGCCCACCAGAGTCTCCTGTGCCCTGAGCCAGTTCTCATACTTCATGTAAGCGCTGCAGCCGTCGCCAATCAGGGCGCCCTCCGGGTTCACGTAGACCATTTTTCCGGTTACGTAACCCACGGATGGGTCGTTGAAGTTACTCACCAGTGCTTTCAGGGCTTGTTGATCCCATTCGGAGTTGGCATCCGAAAACGCCAGGATATCCCCCTCCGCATGCTGTTTGAGCATGTTGAGCCCTGCGGTTTTGCCCTGACGGGGTACCTGACGAAACAGTTTGACCGGGAAAGGCGCATCCGCAGCAACCGCTTGGACAATCTCGTCGGTTCCGTCCTCCGACTCATCGGAAACCACCAGGATTTCCAGTTGCTCCCTGGGATAGTCCAACGCCAGCTTGTTTCTGAGCGTAGCTTCAATATCTTTAGCCTCGTTGTAGGCGGCGATAAGAATCGAGACTTTCGGCTGGCAAGCGCTGCTTTTGTTCACGGGCAGAGGTCGTGCGGATGCCAGCAGTCTGATACAGACGGGATAGCCGAAATAGATGTAAGCCAACAACAGGAAAGATATCCAGAAAACTGCGACCATCATGCTATCCCTGCCACAGAACTGGAGCCTAGAGTGTTCGATGAAGGTTCAAGAACCCCTTCGCTCTCCAATACCTGGCTCATGGTGGTAAACCGGAAATCCGACAGCAACTTGGTCAATCGCTGTTCACACACATCCAGATTGTTGTAATGACGGAAACGGGAGAACCATTTAACGTCCAGCCTGGGTTGCCCCGGGTCGATTTCCCAGGGATGCAGATAGAATACAAATGGCCGTTGCTGACGATTGATGCTGCCCAAGCCCCAGCGGCTGAACCAATACGGAAACAACCGGAAGTAGCCCCCACCGGCGATAGGTAGCGTGTAGCCCGGGAACTGCAACGTGCTGAGAGGGAACTCGGCAAGCTCATAGCCCTTATCAGTAGTCAACCGGTGGGGCCAACGGGGTGTTCCCGGCATTCCATAACGGTCGTGGTGAACCGGGAAGATAGACGAATCCCAGGTAAACCCCTCTTCCGCCAGAATATCGAGCGCCCAGCGGGACTGGTTCGTGATGGAGTAACTCGCAGCCCGATACCCCGTAATGGGCTCTCCGGTAATGTCTTCGAGAATCTGTTTGGATCTGCGAGTCTCTTCCCGGAAAACCTCTGGTGTCTGGTTGTAGATAAGCTGGTGACTGTAGCCGTGGCTGGCAACCTCATGCCCCGCATTCTGGATTGCTTTCACAAGCGCAGGAGACTTATTTGCGACCCAGCCCAATGTGAAGAACGTAGCTTTACATTGTTGGTTATCGAGCAATTCCAATAACCGATTTACATTGGCCTCCACACGGTATTCCATGGCGTGCCACTCGTCACGGTCGACTGCCTCTGCCAACGCCGCTACCTGAAAGTAGTCTTCGACATCGATGGTCAATGCGTTAGAAATCGAATGTTTGGTCATGGCGCGTGCATCGCCTCCGGTTTTTCCTGGTGAGAACAACGGTGAAGCTTTACCGCTATATTGCTATATGCGCTCTCGCACGGGCCTACGGTAGATTCAATCTGTTCTCGGTACTGTTCCAGCTTCCTACTTTCCGCTTCGGAGAGATGGGTCGTCACCAACCATATGGTTTGGTAGTGATTGAGCCCACTCAATTCGGCGGGGTAATCATCCGTGGTTCTGAAATAGTTCTCTGGTACTAACTCGAACGGTAACGACTTGAGACCGCAATCAAGCGGAGCCTGCTTCTGGTAATAATTGATGGCAGCCTGCCCCCTCGGGTTCATATAAAGCACTGCCTGACCGGTAGAGCAATGCTCTGCGAGGTAATGAAAAACGCCTGCCCAACGATTCGGTTCGCGATGTGTATAAGCGTGAGCAGACACTGCCAGGAACAGCATCGCCAGTGCCATCGGTGCCAGAGTCCAGGAACGGAACACCTTTGCGGCTCCGATAGCCCCGAGCATCAGATAAAACGGCATAAACGGTGTGAAAAAGCGCGTGGAGAAAACCGGCTCAACCTGAGAAACCAGAAATACAATCCCGACAGGCACCACAGCGATGACGAGCGCACTAATCCATAGTTGGAGCGGCCTGTTTCCCCGCACTTTTACTCCACCCTCGGAATACAGCAGCCCCAAAAAACCGATCAATATCAGACTGCCTAAAGCAAGCAGCAAGCCAAAGCGCACCAGGTCACTGGCCTCCGGCGCGGCTCCGGAATAATCAAAACCGAGGTAAACCAGAGATCTCAGGTCGGGGGTGGTCAGCCACGCCAGTTGGCCACTTTCCTTGAACACCACAAACGCAAGAATGGGAAGAAAGCTCAGTCCGATAACTATATGAGCGCCCAACCACTTACCCACATCCCCACGCTCCTTCAATGAAGGTAACGCCATTAGGCCGAGACAAAATATGCCAAGCGCGATAAAAAAATGGGTATGTACTGCAAATATCCCCGCTAATGCGTACCACAACCAGTATCCCCGATTACCGTCGAGTACGATGCGAGTCCAGCAGAACCACATGAGCGCCATGAACAGCAGGGCAAGCGCATAGCCCCGAATCTCGACACTGTATCGGGTGAGATAGAAATGGCAGAGGCTAAGAGCCAGGAAAGAAAACGCTGCTCTTACGCCAAAATACTTACGTATCGGCAGGAACATTAGCCAGAGCGCGCCGGCAAAACACACCAGGGAAAATAGCCGAAGGAAAAGCTCTGATTCTGCGGCCATGCTCCAGATCTTGAGCACGATGTAATAAAGGGCCATGTTCGCTTCATATCGGGCAATGAAGTGAAACAAATCGCCCCAGTTCAGGTCGATAAAATAGGTCGTCAGTGCTTCATCAAACCATACACCCTCGCTGAGACTGTCGTTCAGGCCATAAAACAAACATAGGCCGACCGCTACCAGCAAGGCGACAAGCCACAGGTTTCTCTCGGCAACGGATAGTTGGGAGGTCATTTTACCGATTCCCTGGCTGCCGCAATGACGGAATCCTTGCGCTCGCTCTCGCTGCCTCGCACGTGTTCCTGAATAAGGTACAGTGGACGTCGCTTGGTCTCATCGAACATCCGCCCAAGATATTCTCCCAATACACCAAGGAACATCAGCTGGATTCCGCCAATAAAAAGAATCACTGTCATGAGCGACGGATAACCTGGCACCGGATCGCCCCAGAGCAGGGTATTAACAACAACATAGGCTCCATAAACGAACGAGCCGAAGGCCAACAAGACACCGATATAGGAGGCCAGCTTCAGCGGAAGCGTGGTAAACGACGTAATACCGTCCAGGGCGAAATTCCAGAGCTTCCAGTAATTGAATTTGGTATCACCCGCATGTCGAGGATCACGTGAGTATTTCAACGCAATCTGTGGGTAGCCGATCCACGAAAAAAGTCCTTTCATAAAGCGGTTTGATTCCGGCAGGCTCTTCAACGCATTGACAGCCCGACGACTCAGTAACCGAAAATCGCCGGTATCGCGAGGAATCGAGAATCGCCCAACATGAGCCATTAATCGGTAAAAAGCACTGGCGGTTACTTTCTTCGCGAACGATTCGCCGTGACGTTCCGTTCTCTGGCCATAGACGGTGTCGTAGCCTTGTCGCCAAAGCTTGAGCATGTCTGGAATGAGTTCAGGAGGATCCTGCAGGTCTGCATCGATAATAATGACCGCATCGCTATCGACATGATCCAGACCCGCCGTCAGCGCGGCTTCCTTTCCGAAGTTCCGAGACAGCCTTAGCAGGGAAACGCGGGGATCATCCTGAATCAGGTCGTGAACCAATTCGATGGACCTGTCCGAGCTACCGTCATCAACAAATAACAACTCGAAACGGGTACCCTCTAAAGTTTCACAAACGTCGACTGTTCTGCGATAGAACTCGCCAATCACAGCTTCCTCATTGTAAACCGGCACTAAAACAGTCAAAGAATCCATTCTCGGCGCTCGCTTAAGTCCCGAAGGTCCAGGACTTATTAAGTAAAAAAGTAATCAGAAACACTAATCCCGTGGCAAGAACCTGAGCCATAATGTATTGCAGAGCGAAAAGGCTATTTAAAACAAACATGGCCGCCAGGTTAATGCAGAAACCCACCACAGCAATAATCATGAATTTTACCGCCGTGTGCCCGTAGCTCTTGCCCCGAGCATCAAATACGAATCGGCGATTGAGCTCGTGATTTACAACCGCGCCGAGAACGAAACCAATGGATGTTGCACTCAATACCGAGAGCCCAAAAATCTCTACCGTGCTCAATAGCATGGCGTAGTGCGCCATTGTTCCTACGACGCCCGCAGCTCCATAACGAAAGAGAGCCGCGACGTTACTTTGTGTGCCCAAGAACATATCGCGGCTCACCTCAGTCGGTATTCCAGACCAACCAACACCCAGTTCTCATCGTACTCCCGGCTGGAAATATCGCTGGTTTTGGTGTTGTGCCCTACTCTGGCCAACAAACTCAAATCGCGGGTTGTCTGGTGTTTAGCCCCCAGAACGAGTCGGGCGACTTCGTCCTGGCTGTCGTCGCGTTCATAACTCAGGTGGTCGAAGCCCAGCGCCAGGTATCCGGTGGTCAGCTCCGAGATCTGGCGTGAATAGCGGGCATTAATACCGACTTTGTCCTCTCTCTCCTCGCTCTCAAGGTAATCCGAGCGATAGGCATAAAGGTCAATATTCAATGAGGAGGCATCGGAGAACTGCTTGTTGAGGCCGGTGGCCAGGGTGCTGTTTTCAACGGTAATGCTTTCACGGAGGTTGAATTCAAACTCACCGAAACGCAGGTCAAGCGTGGATGTGCGGTCTGTCAGCTCTCTTGAAGCATTCAGGTACCATTCGGTACTCGGATTGATTTGCCGGGTCAGGTTTATCTGGCCTACCAGCCCATCGCTCGACTGGTTGGTATTGGCGTAATCCGTTTCGATTTCACTCACGCCAACAGAACCGGAAAGAGACGTGGTCGCCCAACGGTTCTCGAAGGTAACCTGGGCACTATTCACATCCACTTCTGCGCCATAGTCGAACTCGGTTTGACTGTAGGAAACTCTCAGCCCCCCGGTGAATGTTGAACTGAACAGGTGGTTCCAGGCGATAGAACCGGTATAGCGCTCGCTGTCCGTTTCCTCCGGTTCGTCGTACTCGGTGTTGGCGTAGCGGGCAGAAAGATTGAGCCAGTTGGTGTCATTCAGACGCCAGAGGTATCTGGGGCCAGTGCTGAACACGTTTTTTCGGGTTCGGTTGTCCGGTGTGTCACTCTGGCGAGTGTCCTGGTTCACTACCCTAAGGTTGTTGTCCACTTCCCAGTAAAGCTGGTTGGCGAGCTCGCAATCGCCCTGGAAGTCCATTTCCGCGAAGCTCTCGCTGTCAAAGCTATCGTCCTGCCACCAGGAATACCTCAGAGTGCCCAGGAAATCAGCGTTGCAGCGTCCGGGATCTGTCTGGTAACCGGCGGTAAGGTAGGCACGGGTCTCGAAATCGCTGTCTTCATTCGTATCTGCTTTGCGGGCATTGTCGGTGAAGCGGCTGTCCAGCCCGAACGTAACCTCACTTTGCGCAAAAACGGGGAACGAGCAGGCACCAGCCAGTAACATTACTGGTATTGCCTTTACTGCAACGGGTGTCCCTACCCTCTGCTGATCAGCCATTGATCACCGCTCCTACAAACTTGTCCGGATTGAAAGCCGTCGCAGCTTGTTCGGCCGTCGCCGCAGTGATCTTGCCGTGAGGTACCACCAGCATGGCGTAATCGCAGAGTTCGGTCAGAATGCGGGCATCCGGAGATTCGGATATCGGCGCCGTGTCCAGCACGATGAAACGGTCCGGATAGCGACGACGGATTGCCTGCAGGAATTGCTTCATCCGGAAGGAGGTAAAAAACTCGGCCGGTGTTTCACGGCGACTGCCTGCCGGAATCAGCCTCAGCCTGGGAATACCGGTCGGATAGAGAATTCTGGAAATGTCGTAGTCCGGGTCATCCAGAAAGTCGGTCAGGCCTGTTTCGGGCATCACATCCAGCGTGGAGTGCAAAGACGGCTCGCGCAGGTTGCAGTCGATGATCAAAGCCGTCTTGGCCTGATCAAAGGCAAAGGCTGCCGCAAGATTCAGGGCTACAAACGAGGAACCGGCGCCAGAGCTGGCACCGCTCACGACCAGAGTGAAGTTATTGCCTCCGGAAACCTCCAGCAGCTTGGTTCTCAGATCCCGGAAGCGGTTGACCAGCGCGCGGTTGCGGGACTCGGGATAGATAATCCGACGCTCGTCGAGGTCGTCCTGCGTGAGCCTTCTGGGCTCCTGCATACGCACGATCTGCTTACTGATAACGTATTTATCAACCGCGCCGGGGCCCAGTTCCAGAGAACTTGGCACCAGCATGCGGGAGTCTTCGTCATCCCGGAAATCCAGCTCTTGTTTCAAACGCTCCTTGCGCTTCAGCCAAAAGGAATGCTCTTCACTGCCCGCCGGGCTGCTGCCGGTTGTCTCATTGCCAGAATTCTGGGAACCCTCGGGATCAAATCCGGACCGATCATTTCGTTGTTCTGGCATCAGATCACTCCCATTTGAGCTAGCACAACGATGGTCACATACACTGTTACCGTGAGCACCGCGAAAATTCCGATCAGTAACGTAACCTTTCGATCCCGTCGCTTTTCGTAGGGTGTTCGTACCTCCGGAATCTCAACAAGAACCGGCAAACCAATGTCTTCTTCCAGCTGCTTCCTGGCACGAATACGGGGGTCTACCTGCAGTAAGCCGGCGACAGCACCAAAGGGCGCCGCCAGCCCAAGAAACAATCCAGCCGCGGCAAACATGGAGAATTGCGGGCCAGAAGGCGTGCGCGGGAATTGAGCGGTTTCATTAATGCGGTAGTTCAGCCCCTGCCCTTCAATGTCCAGATGCATGGAAACCCGGGCCTTTTCACGGCGCTTGAGCAGGTCATCGTAAATTTCGCGATTCACTTCCATGTCGCGAGTAAGCTCGGAGTACTGGGCCTTGTTGACCTGGATGCGTTCCATACGCCTGGCCTGCTGTTCCAGCAAGCGGGACAGAGACTCGATTCGGGTTTCCACCGTGGCCATGTCTGCTCGCGTGGTAGAGAGGTTTGCCCGCAGTTCCTGGTAAAGCGGGTTAACGGCTTCTTCGCCCTCAAGTGAACTTATGTCCGTCGGCTGTTCTGCCGCCTGATCTCGTTGTTTGCGCAGTTCCGCCAGCTGTTCCCGAAGTATCACGATATCCGGGTAGGTATCGTGGTACTGCAGCCGCAAGCTGTCCAGGCGCTCCTCAAGGATACGAATCCGCTCTCTGTAGGCGTCTTCTGTTCGACCCTGGCGAATGGTGGGCCGAATACCGGAAAGCTGGGCCTGTAGGGAAGCAGCACGGGTTTCGAGTTCTTTCTTCTCAAGTTCAGCCAGTTCCAGCTGATTACGAAGCTGCGCCATGCGGGCGTTGGCCTCTTGCTCGGTTCCATCGGTGTTCTCAGAGAGGAACTCTTTCAATCGGTTCTCCGCCTGTGCCAGTTGCTGCTCGTAACTCTTGACCTGTTTGTCGATGAAATCGTAGGCGTTGCGGCTTTCGGCCCGCTTGCGGTCTTTGGTTTCTTCAATAAAGACCTGCCCCAACCGCTGGGCGACGCGGAATGCTTCCATCTGGGAAGTTGAGGAGAAGCCGATGCTGAAATAACTATCGCCCCGTGGCCGAACCGACAAACCGGAGCGGATGTTGGCGATCCGGTATTCAAGAGAGGCCGGGTCGGTCGGCGCATTCGGGTAGATCTCAGGATCCAAAGCCACTTTCTCGATCAGGCTCCGGCTCATCAGCAATTCTTTTGCAGCCGAGGTACGGTCGTTAATCTCCGTGGCCACGGCGCGCCCTTCCATCAACGGCGCAATGATGTTGCGGTCGTCTACGAAGATGATGGTGTCAGACTGATACTTATAGGGCCATACAAAGCCTGCTCCAAGCACAGCAAAACTGACAATCACAAACGCAAGAAACGCGAGGCCCTTCCGGCCCCGGACCTCGCGAATGATCTCCTGCGGTAACTGGGATAACGGTAATGCCATAACCTAACCCGCCTTCAGACCTTTTAGCTCTGCAACCACTCAGAAACTGCGCTCTGGAATGGTAAGAATGTCACCCGGCCGCATGCCGTAGTTGGTTTCAACCCGGCCTTTGTTAAGGATGTCGTCCAGTTTTACGGGAATGGCAACCACCTCGCCCTCAAGCTTCCGATACAGCATGGCGTTGTTCAGCGCGGCAAACTCGTTCGCACCACCGGCATTCAGGAAGATATCCAGAACCGTCATGCCGCTCTGGTGAGGCACTGAAATGGGCTGGCGAACCGCACCGGTTACCCGCACCCGGTCTGTGAATTCATGGCTGCCCATGGAGGTCACAACCACACTCACCTGTGGCTCACGAATGTACTCAGTCAGGGACGTACGAATGGAGCTGGCCAACTCTTCGGGCGTGCGGCCACTGGCCTGCACGTCGCCTACCAGCGGTACGGAGATCTTGCCGTCAGGCCGAACCGGAACGGAGATGCTGAGATCCTCGTTGCGCCACACAGAAACCCGTACGACATCGGTTGCGCCCAGTATGTACTGGTCGACGCTATCGCGGGTATCAACGGCCAATGCACGCTGGATCTGTTCTGAAGAGGAAGCGGAAGGGCCGGCACAACCCGTTGCCAAAGCTACCGCCATGAGGGACACAATAAGCCCTTGGATGAGATACTTCCGTGACATCTTTATTCCTCTCTTGTGAGGTCCGTGCTGTATTCCATGTTCCGGGAACAGCTGACTCCCGAAACTACCTTGATCCTTTTTTGAACAATACCACTTCTACTGTCTGAATTATAATCAACAGATCAAGAAGTAAACTCTGATTCTTGATGTAGTAGAGGTCGTAGCGCAGCTTTTCCCGGGTGTCCTCTTCGTTGTCTGCGTAGGCGAAACACAGCTGGGCCCAACCGGTCAGCCCGGGGTTTACCCGATGCCTTTCTGCATAAAACGGAATTTTCTCAGACAGCTGCTCAACAAACACCGGCCGTTCCGGCCTCGGGCCAACAAAGGCCATGGTGCCATTCAGTACATTAAAGATCTGTGGCAGCTCATCAATCCGCACCTTACGGATAAACTCACCAACGCGTGTCACCCGAGTATCGTTCTTCTGAGCCCAGACCGCGCCATTCTTTTCCGCGTCGGTAATCATGGAGCGAAACTTGTGCACCTTGAACACCTGGTTGTTCAGACCCACCCGCTCCTGGCTGTAGATCACGGGTGCTCTAAAGCCATCTTCCAGTTTGATGGCGATGGCGGTGAGAATCATGATCGGGAACGTGGCCAGCAGAAGCGTACCGGAAGCCAGTACGTCCAGCGCCCGCTTGCCAACGCCATACACCGAAGAAACCGTGAATCCGTCAGAGAACACCAGCCAGCCCCGGGTGATCATTTCCAGAGCCACCTTACGGGATTCACGCTCGTAGAAGTTGGCACCGTCGATAATGTGCACACCTTCCATTTTGCATTCCAGAAGGTCTTCCATCGGCAAGCCCCGACGGCGGTCGTCCACCGCCACCACAATCTCCCTCACCGGGTGTCGAAGAACGTAGTCATGCAAGGAGGTTGGAAGATTAATGAGGTACTGCTCATCCACTTCCACCGTGTCATCCGGCATGGGAACGAAGCCGTCCAGTGAAAAACCTTTACGGTTGAAGGGAGTGGTCAGGTCCTCGAACATCTGTTTTGCCCGGCGGCCGGCACCCAGCACCAGAACCCGGCGCTTGAAGCGGTCCTTGCCGACCACAGCAAAGAACACCATTCTGGCAATGCCCAGCGAAAATATCGCCAGCACAGTCGCCGATGTCAGTAACCCGAAGCTGCCCAGATACCAGAGCCAGTCATCAGCCACGAAATAGGCAAAGCCGTGCAGCGGTATGGCGAGAATCATGGCCATGATGGTGCGTAGCATCATGCCGGACATGCCTTCTTCCACACGAGACTGGTGCACGCCCAGGGCGATCATGACGATCAAATTGAACAACGCAAAGATCGTGATGGAAGGGAGGACAAAAACAAGATTATCGAGGAAGAATTCGAGCTCGCCGAAGAAGCGGAAAAACACCGCCAGTGCGAACGCAAGGCCCATGACGATCAGATCGATCAGGCCGAGAATAACAAAAGGTAAGTGTATATAGTGTCTGAACAACCTGACGTGGGCCACGTCGACTCCTTGTGCGGTTCACACTGCCTGTACTGCAAGCATCCTTTGCTACACACTGTAACAAACCGTTACGGGATTGTACGGCAATTCATTGAAACTGCAATGTGGGCCACTCGCCCATTTCGTTCAATTTTACAAATATTTTATAGTTGCGACACAAACTCGTGCACCTGCATCACCTCAAGCCGCCCCAGACTCCCACAACTGTCCATAATGGCGTCGCATTGTTGGGCAGGAAAGCGTGTCTGAAGGTTGGCCCGGAATTTCTCCACCAGCAGCGGCATACCTTCCTCTCGCCGGCGTCGGTGCCCTATCGGGTATTCCACGGCAACCTTGTCGGTACTGGAGCCATCCTTGAAGAAAACCTGTACCGCATTGGCGATTGACCGTTTATCGGCCTCCAGGTATTCGCGGGTATAGCGCTCATCCTCGATCACTTGCATTTTTTCCCTGAGCCGGTCGATTTCAGGATGGGCCTGGTGAAAGCTGTCTTCGTAATGCTCTGCTGTCAGGTTGCCAAAGATCAGTGGCACCGCCGTCATGTACTGCAGGCAGTGATCCCGGTCTGCGGGATTGGCTAGCTTGCCCTGTTTGGAAATAATGCGAATGGCCGACTCGTGGGTAGTGATCTCTATGCGATCAATGTCGTCCAGCCGGCCCTTCACTTGCGGGTGTAGTCTTACCGCTGCCTCGGCGGCGGTCTGGGCATGAAACTCTGCCGGGAAAGAGATCTTGAACAGGATGTTTTCCATCACGTAGGAGCCGAAAGACTGTGGTAATGCGAAGCTACGTGATGATTCGGGTTTCAGGGCCTGATCTCGATTGGTCTTGCTGAAGAGGACGTCGTAGAAGCCCCATTGTGGCGCCGTCAGCACCCCGGGAATGCCCATCTCCCCGCGCATGGCAATGTCTGCCAGGCGAACCCCACGAGAGGTGGCATCCCCCGCCGCCCAGGATTTT